>ENA-OPRX01000078-OPRX01000078.1-human-gut-metagenome-genome-assembly--contig:-NODE-78-length-74007-cov-48.621363_pt1 | contig 74007 bp, 55 predicted proteins | sample MGYA00241450_ERZ501892 | MGnify/ENA primary metagenome ERZ501892 (study PRJEB25962, sample SAMEA2042223) | human gut metagenome | biome: human gut; feature: human-associated habitat; material: faeces...
GGCTATACAATTCCCGCTATTAGGGCTTGTTAGGGACTTGCACCCATTAGAATAAACTCATGCCGAGCATACTAAAGATAAAAACGAGGATGTTCGCACATCCTCGTTTTTACGTTAACATAATCATTTATTCTATCGCGTCCAATTCCGCTTCATCCTCTTCCTTCTCCTCTTTCTTTCCGAAATTAGGATCAATCTTCAGGAAAGCAGTAACCAGAAAGGTGATGGCGCAACATGCCATCACGATGATGAAGAACATACGGTAACCTACCATATCCTTCAGATATCCAGAAACCATGCCCGGCAGCATCAATCCGAGATAGGAGATGCCCGTACAGATGGAATAATGGGAGGTCTTGAACTTTCCCTGACTGTAGAACAGCATGTAGAGGGTAAGAACCGTGAAGCCCAGACCATAACCCAACTGCTCGACAAAAAGACAGCTGGAAACCACGATGAGGTTGCTGTTGAGCGAATAACTCAGATAGATGTAAACCACATCAGGCAAGGTGATGGCGCAAACCAGAGGCCAGAGCCATTTCTTCATTCCATCCCTGCTCACCAGAATACCACCAAGAATTCCACCCAGCAGCAAACCTATCAATCCCACAGTACCATTGGCAAAACCATATTCCTGCGGCGACAAGCCCAGTCCACCCTGCGAATTAGGACGGAGGATGAAGGTCTTGGTCATGGTGTTCAGAAGCGCTTCAGGGAATCGGTAGAGCAAGAGAAAGAGCATCACACAGACGGTTTCACCCAATCCGAACTTCACGAAGAAGGTACGGAACATGTTCTTCAGTTCATGAGCCACTTCACCCACCGTTCTGTCGGTCTGCATATCCTCCTTCGGGCGTGGCATGAAGCGGCTGTGGTAGAGCCACAAACCGATGAAGATACCTGCCAGTCCGTAAAAGATAAGCGCCCATGAGAAGCGAATCTGGTTGCGGAAGAGAACCTGAAGCACACCTGCCAGCATCACCAGAAAACCATTCACAAAGATGATAGCGAGGCGGTAGAAGGTATTTCGCAAGCCTACAAACTTGGTCTGCGTGTGCTCATCCAGCTCAATCATATAGAAACCATCTGCCGAAATGTCGTGGGTGGCACTACAGAAAGCGATGAGGAAGAAGAAGCACATCGTTGCCTGAAACCAGAAGGCTGTAGGCAGCGAGAAGGCGATGCCGGCAAGGGCAGCTCCGATGAGAGCCTGCATGGTGAGCACCCACCAGCGCTTAGTCTTCAGCAAATCTATGAACGGACTCCACAAGGGCTTGATGACCCAGGGAAGGGCGAGCCATCCGGTATAGAGACCCACCTCAGCATCGGTCAGCCCCAACTGCATGTACATCACCACAGAGAGGGCGGTTACGATGACGTTGGGGAGTCCTTCGGCAAAATAGAGGGTCGGAATCCATGCCCATGGACTCCGACTGTTTTTCTTTGTTACCATTTTACATCACTATTTATAAAGTTTCTTGATTTCAGCACCCTGATAGTAGTGCAGCAGGATGGCATCATAATGATAGCCCTGCTCGCCCATCACGGCAGCACCAATCTGGCAGAGACCTACTCCATGCCCCCAACCGGCTCCGATGAGTTCGAAACGCTGAGGCACTCCCTGTTCATCCTTATCATACTTATCCACCACAAAGGCTGAACTCAGCAGATGACTGTCGCTCAGCGTACGGCGGATTTCGAGTTCCTTACCGATGGTAAAGGTCTTCTCTGTTCCGATGATCTGGAGTTTGCTGATTCTTCCACTCTTGCCGCGCTCCACGGCCTTCATGTCTAGGATGGCACCCAGGTTCATCTTCAGTTTGTCGGCGATGAGCTGCTGCAACTTCTCCTGGCTGAGCGTTTCTTTCCAGCGGTAGAAATTGACGGTTTCCTGATCATAGTCGTTGAGCACTTCTGACAGGATTTTCTTGTCCTGCGTGTTGCAGAAAGCTGGCGGATTGAAGCGGATCCATTTCTCTGCCTCCTCCTCATTGGTCAGATTAGGCAGTGTATGTTCCACGCCCAGGGCGATGTCGCGAACCGCCGTGAGATAAGTCTTCGGCGTATCCTCCCAGCAATACTGGAATTCCTCGGTTATTCCGCCGCAGCATTTCGAGAATCTTGCATCGCAGATTTCTTCGCCGTCCATCAGAATCTGTCCCTTGGTCTGGCGGATGGCTTCAGCTACATGGGGCGATGTTTCCTTGGTGATGCCCTGGTAGCGCTGGCAGTGGTCGTCGGCACATACATCAAAGAGGGTGTGGTCTTCGCGGTCGTACCAGCGGATGAGCGTATCTTCCTTCTTGGTGAAGGAGAAGAAGTTGTTGCCGCTCTCAGCCACCTCTCGGCGCTTTTTCATCTGTGCCAGGAGCCATGAACGGGAGATGACGGCGTGCGCCTTCAGGAGTTCGAGACTCGAAGTGGCACTCATCTCACTGCTGATGACGCTCTCCAGATATTTCTCTACAGGCAACTCATTGATTGCCACAATCTTATCCGATTCTACCACAAAGCGGAGCGTGCCAAGAAAGGTTTGGGTTTCCTTGCGCTCCCAGTGGAAGTTGACACCGATGGTTACGTCGCTCAGCGAAAACGAGGCGTCGGCACTCTGCGGATGGAAGGTGAGCTGGCTGTACTGGTTGCCGTTCCAGAGCACACCGCCCTCTGAGAATTCTACCACCTGTTCGCCCAGCACCTTTTCGCCCTTGGCAAGATAAGGTTTGTTGAGCGAGAAATGAATCTTCTGCGCACTCACGATGCCCACCGTTACGTCGGGCTGCTTACCTTTATTACATAAGGTGGAAGAGGCTTCGGCTGCATCCTCGGCATCCTTAGATGCCTTCAGTTTGGCGATGATGGCGTTCATCTTTTCTTCCGAAACGCCACATTCCTGCAGCAGCGAGAGGGCTTTCTCCTCGGTCAGCTTTCGGAAATCTTCCTCACGAGGGGTGATGATGAGTCCGCTCATGTCCAGGGCTCCCGGCGAAACTACAAACTGGGCGTCGCCTTCGGCAAAATAGGCTTCCGGACGGTGCTTTTCTCTCGGAATGACCACGCTGATGAATTCCTCGCCCTTACGCCAGGAGATGATGTTCATCATCGGTTCAGTTTCGTCGCCACGCTGAGGCATTGCCTTGTAGAGACGGCGGAAGAGGGCCTCATCGCTCTCAGCACTCTTCGAGATGATGACGAAGGCGGGAACGATGAAGTCGCGAACCACTGAGATTTTCTCCTCATCATTGAGAGAGATGATGTCGGTCAGGTTGCGGGAGAGACGCTGCCAGTTGGTCTGAAGAGGAAGGATGCCGTTGGTTCCTGCCTGGAAATGAAGATGGTCTGGAGCCGATGCACCACACTTCGGACCGTTGTAGAACACCATCAGGTCGCTGTGCAGACTGATGAAGCGGTGCATCTCGCCGTAATTCTTGTAGATGAGCTGAGGCTGATGCTTGCGTGCCGGAATGGTGAAGTGGACTGGCAGAATCGGGAACGGATTCACCAGAAGATGGAATTTTTCGTCTATCTGCTTCGACATCTGTTCCTTAGGACGGTTCTTGTCGCAAAGGAAACAAGGGCGCTCGCCCAAGGTTTTCTTATCTATCTTGGCGCCCGTACTTACGATGCGGGCTGGGTTCCACTGCAGTTTCAGCTGGTCGGAGAACTGGCGGGTTTCTACATGCTTGAGGTCGCGGAAGCGGTGGCGCGCATCGGTCCAAACCTCCAGCTGACGGTTGAAGAAACGCGAGATGCTGCTATCTTCCATAATGTCGGCCTTGCCCTGCAGCAGGTGCTGGCGTGCCTTCAGTTCCATGGTGCGCAGGCGGTCCTTATACAGGTTGTTGGCGTTCACCTTCTCTACGCTGAGGGCTGCATCGCTGTTACCTCCCCAGCGGCGGCAGAGGTAGAGTTCGTCGTAGATTCTGCCGATGCGGTAACGGCGCGAAAATGCCAAGCCGAGCGCATAATCCTCACCATACGAGGTGTTAGGAAACTGGATTTGTCTGACCAGCGGAGTAAAGAAGGCGCGCGGAGCACCCAATCCGTTGATACGCAGCGCATTATTGCATCCGTTTTCATCGGTCCACTCCTTGTGGTCTATCAGTCCCGGTGGCAGGGTGTTGAGGTCGAAGTCGCACATGCGGTACGAGCCGATAATCATGGCTGCCTTCTGCTTGTAGAAGGCATCTACTATCTTCTGGAGTGTCTTTGGTGAAGAATAGAGGTCATCGCTGTCAAGCTGTACGGCAAACTTTCCGCAGAAACTGCTGTTGATGGCTTCGTTCCAGCATCCGCCTATTCCCAGGTCTGTTCTCTCCGGCACAATCTGTATCAGGTTGTCGGCTTTAAGTTCATCCAGTATTTCGCCGGTGCGGTCGGTAGAATGGTTGTTCACCACGATGACGTTAAATTTGAAGTTGGCCTTCTGTCCCAGCGCACTCTTCACGGCATCAGCCACCGTCTTTTCGCGGTTGAAGACGGGGATGATGACAGATGCCTCGTATTCAAAATCCTGCTCACCGAAGTCGGGCTGGCGGTAGAAGGTGGTGTCTATCAGGGCGCCCACCTTGCCCAGATGCTGGGTGCATGCCTTTTCCATCTCAATCTGCACCTCGCGGTTGCGCGGGTTTACATAGTCAAACTGCTTCTCGCCGCTCTTACGGGTGTCGAGTTCGGCTTCTGAATAGAGGAATTCGTTGAGATGGAAAATTTCGCCCACGCGGCTCAGATAGAGACGGAGGTCATAGAGGGCGGCAAACTGATACTCTTCGCGGTCGGGTTGGGCGATGTAGTCGGCCAGCGCCTGTGCCTTGATGCACCAGAGGCTTCCAAAGTCGAAGTCATCTCGCAAAGAACCTGACTGGTAGTCAATTACCGGATGTTTCTCCATTTTGCCTTCCACCATCTTGTAGTGGTCGGCGTAAACCATGACGGCATCCGTATCATCTGCCACTCTGAGGAATCGCTCCAGCGTGTTGTTTCCCCATCCTATGGTGGTGTGGCGGGTACAGATCATCACGTAGTCGGCATCTGTATTTTCAGCGATGCTGACAATGGTGTTACTGCTTTCCAGGCGGTCGGTGATGACAAACGTACATCCTTCGGGCACCTGATGATGAGCAGCAAAATCAGCACTCACCAGGAAGTGGATATGCTGTACAGTCTTGTACTCATGAAGCACCGACAAGGCATTCTGCGCATCGCCGATGTATTCGCAAGGCAAGAAAAGGTCTATTTTTTCTCTCATTTTCTTACGTTATTTTTGTTCACTTCAGCCCTTTTCGGGGGGCTAAATCTGTGTTTTTTATCTTTATTTTATCATATTATATTAAAATATGTGGCAAAGATACTAATTTTTCGGCAAAAAACACTATCTTTGCAGTATGAATAATGAAAAAAAATATCTTTTGGGCCTTACACTTGCCGAATTGAAGCAGGTGGCAAAGGACTTAGGCATGCCCGCCTTCACCGGTGGGCAGATGGCGAAGTGGCTCTATGAGCAGCATGTGAAGAGCATTGACGAGATGACCAACATCTCGAAGGCGAACCGTGCCAAACTCGCTGCCGAATACGAAATAGGATGCTTCGGATATTCCGATGCACAACATTCGGTGGATGGTACCATCAAGTACCTCTTCCCTACCCGGAGCGGCAAATTTGTCGAGACGGTTTACATCCCCGACAAAGACCGCGCCACGCTGTGCGTTTCTTCGCAGGTGGGATGCAAGATGAACTGCCTGTTCTGCCAGACCGGCAAGCAGGGGTTTGAGGGCAGCTTGCCTGCAGGCGACATTCTGAACCAGATTTACTCGCTGCCGGAGGTGGACAAGCTTACCAACATCGTGTTCATGGGCCAGGGCGAGCCGATGGATAATCTCGACAATGTGCTGCGCGCCACAGAGATTCTCACCGCCGACTACGGCTGGGCATGGAGCCCGAAGCGCATCACGGTAAGTTCGGTGGGCGTGAAGAACAAGCTGAAGCGGTTCCTGGAAGAGAGCGACTGCCATGTGGCCATCAGCATGCACGACCCTATCCCTTCTGAGCGCGCTGAACTGATGCCTGCCGAAAGGGGCATGGGCATTGAGCAGGTAGTAGAACTGCTGAGGAACTATGATTTCTCTCATCAACGCCGCCTGAGTTTCGAATACATCGTCTTTAAGGGCGTTAACGACAGTATGCAGCATGCCAAAGCCATCATCAAGCTGGTGAAGGGACTTGACTGCCGCTTCAACCTGATCCGTTTCCACCAAATTCCAGACATTCCTCTGCAAGGTGTGGATGACGAGAAGATGGAGCAGTTCCGTGATTACCTCACCCAGCATGGTGTCTTCACCACCATCCGTGCCAGCCGCGGCCAGGACATCTACGCCGCCTGCGGTCTGCTCAGCACCTCGAAGAAAATCGGAGAAATCCGTGAGCACGAGGATGAAGAGAAGATGAATAAGTAAGGTGGGGGAAAAATGGTTAGAGCATCTTTAAAGATCCTACTTGCCGGCTGTCTTTTGTTCCTTTTTCTGGCAAGTTGCAGCCTGGGAGGAGGAAGAAACAGAAAACTGCCCAAGAGCACAGGACAGCCTTACGAGGTGGTGCTCGAGGGAGATACCGACAGCATCGTTACGAAGATACTGACGGAAGAGGTGCCTGCCCTGCCCCAACCCGAACCGCTCTGCCGGCTCATCCAGGTTAAGAAGGGCAAGATCCACGGCAGCTACCTGCTCGTAAGAACTCGCATCGTAGTGAACATCCCGGCAGCGGAATTCTCAGTCAGGCTGAGCCGCAACGAGAAAGCTTCACCGCAGACCGTCATCCGCATCTCTGCCCGCTCGCTGCAGCAACTCAGAGAGAAACTCAACCCCGAGAAACTGCGCCAGCTCGTAGATGAGACTGAACTGGAGCACCTCGCCTCCATCATCTCCACCAACCCGAGCAAGCAGAACCGCGAGATGCAGCAGCTGGTAAAGAAGAACTTCGGCATCAGCATGTTCATCCCTGCCGAAATGCAGGCAAGCAAGAAGGCCGGGAACTTCATTTGGATTTCAAACAACGCCAGTTCGGGCATGAAGAACCTCATCCTCATGAAAGTGAAGAGGGAAGAACGAAGAGGGAAAGCCAATTCTGATACTTTTCCTGCTCAAGAGAAGCAGCAGATTGACAGCATGCTCCGCACAAACATGCCCGGCGAAACCGACAGCATGTACATGATAATCCCGGTCCTTTCAGAAAAAGGACTCTGGGAGATGAAGGGCGACGCCATGGGAGGCCCCTACGTGATGAGGCGCATCCGCCTGAGAAAAACGGGAGATGAAATCATCATCATCGGCTTCGTTTATGCGCCCGAAATGAAAAAGAAAATATTAATCAAGCAGCTAGAAGCTGCGATTTCTACTATAAAATAAAACGATAAATGGACAGCAAAAAGATTAGAGTGGCCATCACTCACGGAGATACCAACGGTATCGGATACGAACTCATTTTTAAGGCATTCAGTGAGCCAGAGATGTTGGAGTATTGTACCCCTATCATCTACGGTTCGCCTAAAGTGGCAGCTTATTACCGCAAGGCGATGAATCTGCCTGCCCAGTTCTCCATCATCCAGAAAGCAGAAGATGCAGAAGATGGAAGAATCAACCTCCTGCCAGCCGTAGACGAGGAGGTAAAGGTTGACATGGGCATGCCTACTCAAGAATCGGGTACGGCAGCCATCAAGGCACTAGACCGAGCCATGACCGACTACCGCGACGAGCTCTTCGACGTGCTCGTTACCGCACCGGTAAACAACCAGAACGCACAATTTGAGGGCTTCCAGTTCAAGGGCCACAAGGAATACATTGAAACTTGCCTGGGCGAAGGTGCCAAGGGCCTTTCCATCCTCTGCGGCGGCGACCTTCGCATCGCATCCGTAACCGGAAAGACTCCGCTCAAGGACGTGCCGGCAGCTATCACCCAGGAGCTCATCATTGAGAAGGTGAAGCAGATGCACACATCACTGAAGCGAGACTTCATGATTACCAACCCGCGCATCGCCGTGCTCGCCCTGAATCCTAGCAACAACGGTGAGGAGAGCTGCGGACCAGAGGAAGCCAGCATCATCATCCCAGCCATTGACCAACTTGCCGAGCAGAAAATACAAGCTTTTGGTCCTTACCCTACTGACGAGTTCTTCGGCAACGGCCATTTCGTAGAGTTCGACGGCATCATGGCCATGTATCATGATCAGGCTACTACCCCGTTCCATTCTCTCTACACCGAGGATGGCGTACTCTTTACTGCCGGTCTGCCACTCGTGCACACCGCCGCCAACACCACTCCTAGCTACAGCATCACGGGCTGCAACGAAGCCGATGCAATCTCCTTCCGCCACGCCATCTACTTGGCGCTGGATGCCTTCTGCAACCGCGAAGACTATGATGAGGCCTACGAGAATCCACTGCCTAAACTCTACCACGAGAAGCGTGACGAGAGCGAGAAGGTAAGATTCTCCATCCCTAAGAAAAAGGGATAAGAGAAAGATTCCCTATTCCCGAGAAAAAGCGGAATAAAGAAAGATTCGGGAGGGCAGATGACGCAAAAAAGGCAAATCTGCCCTGTAATCAGACCTCCCGAACGTTAAAATTAAAAAAAAATGCAGATAATTCAGAAAAAATGAGTAATTTTGGCAGCTAAATGGATACTTCCGAACTACAAAAGATAAAACAACGCTACAATATCGTCGGTAACAGCGACGGATTGAACCATGCGCTCGACGTAGCCCTACAGGTAGCGCCGACCGATCTCTCCGTGCTCATCATCGGCGAGAGCGGTGTGGGTAAGGAAATCATTCCAAGGGTGATTCACGACAATTCGCCACGCCGCAGAGAGAAATATTTCGCCATCAACTGTGGAAGCATTCCGGAAGGAACCATTGACAGCGAACTCTTCGGACATGAGAAGGGTTCCTTCACTGGAGCCATAGGCGAAAGCGAAGGATACTTCGGTATTGCCAACAAGGGTACCATCTTCCTCGACGAGGTGGGTGAACTCCCGATACAGACGCAGGCAAGACTGCTACGCGTGCTCGAAACGGGAGAATACATCCGCGTGGGTGGAACTGAGATAAGGAAAACGGATGTCCGCATCGTGGCAGCCACCAACGTAAACATGCGCAAGGCTGTGAGCGAAGGCCGCTTTCGCGAGGACCTCTACTATCGCCTCAACACTATCCCGATACAGATGCCTGCATTGAGAGAGCGTGGAGACGACATTCTCCTGCTCTTCCGCCTCTTCGCCATGCAGATGGCCGAAAAATACCGTCTGCCTAAGATTTCACTCTCAGATGAGGCCAAGCAGATCATGCTGAAATACAAGTGGCCGGGAAATGTGAGACAGCTCAAGAACATTACCGAACAGATGTCAGTGCTGAGCCGAGAAAGAGAAATCGATGCACAGACCCTCACCCAGTTTATTCCGAGAGATGAGGAGTCTACACAGCTCGCCACCATACAGAAGGATGGCAAGGACGACCATAGCTACGCCAGCGAGCGCGAACTGCTATACAAGATTCTCTACGAACTGAGGGGCAACGTGAGCGACCTGAGACGAGAGATGAACAGCCTGCGCAAGCAACTCGATGAGGCACGCCAGTTGGGCGGTACAGGCGGATATGTTTCTCCGGTTCAGCCGAATACCCAGGTAGCTCCAGTATCATCTGTATCTCCGGTTTCATCGGTTTCTCCGGTTCCGTCCGTATCATCCGTTCCATCGGTTTCTCCGGTATCTTCCGTACCTCCGATTACCGATCTCGACGAGTTACAACACATCCGTCAGGAAATAGCTACAGGAGGCATGAGGGGCACTTACAAACCCGAAACCGAGGATGCTGAGATTGAGGAGATCAAGGAAGAAAACGAGAATCTGAACCTCAGCGACCTTAGCAAGCAGATGATAGAAAAGGCACTGGAGAGAAACAACGGAAACCGCAAGAAAGCGGCAGAAGAACTGGGAATCTCCGACAGAACTCTGTACAGAAAGATTAACAAATATAAGTTATGAAGCATATACGCGCGTACCTATATATAATAGGAGTCACACTGATGGTGGCGGTCATGGCAGCATGCTCCGTGAGCTACAAGTTCAACGGTGCCAGCATCGACTACACCAAAACAAAGACCATACAGATAGCCGACTTCCCTATCAGAAGTTCGTATGTGTGGGGGCCGATGGGTCCGATGTTCAACAACGAACTCAAGGATAAGTTTGCCAGCAACACCCAGCTCATACAGGTGTCACGCAACGGAGACCTGAAGATAGAGGGCGAAATCACCCAATATTCTCAGCGCAACAAGTCGGTTAGTTCTGAGGGATACTCAGCACAGACCGAGCTCAGTATCACCGTAAACGTACGTTTCACCAACACCAAGAACCATGCCGAGGACTTTGAAAAGCAGTTTACATCTGCCAAGACCTACGACACCACTCAGAGCCTTGCCTCGGTGCAGGAAGAACTGGTAACCCAGATTATCAAAGACCTGGTAGACCAGATATTCAACGCTACGGTAGCTAACTGGTAAAGTAAGTGAAGAACGAAAAGTGAAGAGTGAAGAATTCAACGGCTTTACTAAACATAAAGTTCAAAACTCAATGTTCAAAGTTCAAAGTTCAAAGTAAAATAAAGTAAAGTAAAAATATCGTGGAATTAAGCAGATTGATACAACACCCGGAGGAAATGAACCGAGAGACGCTCTACGACTTGCGCGCCCTCTTGGCCTTATATCCGTATTATCAGACGGCACGCCTGCTGATGTTGAAGAATCTGTACCTGCTCCACGACCCGAGTTTCGACGAAGAACTGCGCCGTGCAGCCATCTACATCACCGACCGTAAGATTATCTTCGAGATGGTAGAGGCAGCCCACTATCAGATAAAAAACGCCCCTGAAGAGGCTGAATCCAACAAGCAGCAAGGCGTAAGAGGAATAGGAGCAGAAAAACACGGAGACCGTACTAGCGACCTCATCGACCACTTCCTGGGATCCATTCCTATGGAAGAAGACGAAGAAGAGAAGAAGGAGAAACGTAAGCCTACACCTGCTGACGCGGCTGTAGACTATGTGGCTTATCTCATGGAGACCGAAGACCAGCAGGAGCCAGAAGATACTTCGCGCACCATGAGTCTCATCGACGACTTTATGGAGGATGGCGGTTTCAAACTGCCTAAAATCCAGCAGGACGAAGATTACAAACCAGAATTTACTCCCGAACTTCAGACCGATTCCGGCAAGGATGGCGAAGAGGAAAACAGCGGTGTATTCACCGAAACCCTCGCCCGCATCTACATCAAGCAGGGAAAGTATCAGAGGGCTTACGAAATCATCAGCCGCCTGCATCAGCAGCATCCTGACAAGAACGGATATTATGTTGACCAGCTCAGATTCCTTGAGAAACTGATGCTGAACAGCAAGAAGAAATAAAGAAGAATAATAAATAAATAAAACTAGTTTTAAAAAATGGCTTACACATTATTAGTAGTATTAATCGTCCTGGTAGCTATCCTGATGATTTTCATCGTGCTCATCCAGGAATCAAAGGGAGGTGGACTTGCAAGTAACTTCTCTTCAACCAACTCAATCATGGGTGTTCGCAAGACCACTGACATTGTTGAGAAATTAACATGGGGCCTCGCTGCAGCCTTGGTTGTCATCAGCGTGGCATGTGCTTATGTAGCCCCTCAGGCAGCTGGCGAAAGCAGTGTTTTGGAGGGAGCCACTCAGGAGCAGACCGCTCTTCCTGCTATGCCAGGTGCTAGCAAGGATGCAGCAGCAGGTGCTCAGAAGGCTGTTTCTGCAGCTGGTGCAGATGCCCAGAAGGCAGCTCCAGTTGTTCCAACAAGCCCTGCAAAATAAAAAATAAGAAAAAAGGTACGAAAAAATTTGGTAGAACCATTTTTTTTTCGTACCTTTGCACCCGCTTAACAAGAATATGGTGGACGTAGTTCAGTTGGTTAGAGCGTCAGATTGTGGTTCTGAATGTCGTGGGTTCGAGTCCCACCTTCCACCCAACTATTTTTGAAAAAGCAAAACATAACCAATATGGTGGACGTAGTTCAGTTGGTTAGAGCGTCAGATTGTGGTTCTGAATGTCGTGGGTTCGAGTCCCACCTTCCACCCAAGATAAACCCTGCAAGATTCATTTCTTGCAGGGTTTCTTGTTATATATCCGTATTGAGCGGAATTCTTTTTTGTCATATAAACGAATTGTAATAGTACTTTTTAAAGTATATTATAGACTGAAAACATACAAAAAAGCCTGCTAAGGGAAGAAAATATCCCTCTAGCAGGCATTTCATATAAGGATGAATTGAAAACTTATCTGATTACTTTCACTTCACCATCCTTAGCAATCTTAACGATGCTGGAAGGCTGATGAGGTTTATGCTCCTGACGGCGGCTCCAGCAAACATAATCTACAGCATTGAGGATTTCCTCGGAGATGTCGCGATAATTCTGTGCAGCAGGCTCACCACTCACATTAGCACTTGTACTTACAATAGGCTTCTGAAAACGGTAACAGAGTTGTTTGGAGAAAGGCTCATAGGTTATACGCATCGCCAGACTTCCATCCTCTGCTACCAGATTATTAGCCACACCACTCGCATCATCAAGAATAACCGTAGTAGGCTTTACAGGCATGGCAGCATCGATGAAATCCCATGCCACCTGTGGCACATTGCGGAAATAACGCGCCATGCGGTCAGCAGAATCTATCAGGCAGATAAGCGCCTTAGAATCGTCACGTTTCTTTATTTCATAAACTTTCTTTACCGCTTCAGGGTTGGTGGCGTCGCATCCTATGCCCCATACGGTATCTGTAGGATAGAGTATCACTCCACCCTTTCGCATGCACTCTATAGCACGCTTGATGTCTTCTTCTACAGTCATAATACTATAAAACTAAAAAATCAAAAATCTTTTGAATCTTAAAAATCGTCACTAACATCTTTCTTCAAACACTCATAATAAGCTATGTCCTTCATACCATTGAGAAAAGCAGAAGCATCCATGCGTTTCTTGCCACTGAGCTGCAACTCCTGAATAATGAGCCATTCGTCAAGGCAGGCTACTTGTAACGACTTCCCCTCAACGCGGAGCGATTCCACAGGCGCATCACCACGCTTCATACATGAAAGACGGGTAGAAAATATCTTAAGTACCTGAATTTTCTGTGTACTCTGCTTATGGGATGGATGAGTAGTAGGCTCAGGGAACCTCACGTAATCATCATCTCCCTTAGGATCGTCAAAGAATACTACAGTCTCCTTCTTCTTAATTTCAGTCCATGCACCAGGGTATGGAGAAAGACCGCGGATAAAATCATACACCTTCTTGGCTGGCTGGTGGAAGTCGATGCGGCAGGTATCCTTGAAGATTTTCGGAGCCGGCTTGAGTTCGGCACCCTGTCCTATCATTTCGCTCTGAGGAATGGAACCGATATTGCCATCGGCAGCGATGAGTGCATCAATGGTTTCCAGCGCCAATTCAGCACCAAGATGCATCAACCCGTCGTAAACATACTCCACATTTGCCGTCTCCGGAATAGGAAAACGTTTCTGCAGGATGATGCGACCGGTATCAATATCGTGGTCGAGGAAGAAGGTGGTAACACCCGTCTCCTTCTCGCCATTAATCACTGCCCAGTTGATAGGCGCCGCACCGCGATACTGCGGAAGGAGGGCTGCATGTACATTAAATGTACCATATTTCGGCATCGCCCAAACCACCTCTGGCAGCATGCGGAAAGCAACTACCACCTGCAAGTCAGCCTGATAAGAACGCAACTGCTCCACAAAGTCAGGGTCCTTCATCTTTACAGGCTGCAGCACCGGTAAACCATGCTCTACGGCATACTGCTTAACCTGCGAAGGTTGCAGCGTATCCTGATGTCTGCCCACCGGTTTATCAGGCTGCGTAACCACAGCCACCACGTTGTAACCGCCCTCTACCAGGCGCTTGAGGGATTCCACCGCAAACTCCGGTGTTCCCATGAAAACAATTCTCAAATCCTTCTTCTCCATAAAACACTAATATTTTAAAATAAAACCAGCAAAGCCGTTGAAATCTTCACTCTTCGGTCTTCACTCTTCACTTAAAACTCCTACTCTGCCGACATATCCGCTACAATCTGCCTGTACATGGAATAGATTCTAGTACGGCTGATGTAACCCTTCAGTACGCCTGCCACATCAATCACTGGCAGCTGGGCGGCATCGGTTTTATCAAATTTCTGCATCACCTCGTCCATACTGTCATGTTCGGTAAGAACGGCAGAAGGCTGCATCATCAGCTGACGCACGGTGAAATGCTGATACAGTTCGGTGCGGAAGATGATGTGGCGAATCTTCGTAATATCTATTACTCCCAACAGCACACCCGCCTGATCCAAAACAGGCAGAAAGTTGTTGTTACTGCGACTTATCTCACTCACCAGCTTGCTCATCGGCAGATCCGGACCTACCGGATGATAATCTTTCTCAATGACATCCTGCATGCCCAGCAAGGTGAGCGCAGCCTTGTCAATATGGTGGGTGAGCAGCTTGCCCTCTCTAGCCAGACGCAGGGCGTAGATGCTGTGACTCTCAAAGATGCTGATGGTGAGCAGCGAAGAGATGCACACTATCATCAGCGGCATGAAGAGCTGGTAGCCGCCCGTGAGTTCGGCGATGAGGAAGATGCCCGTAAGCGGTGCATGCATCACGCCCGTAATGAGGCCCGCCATACCCATCAGTGTAAAGTTCTGCTCAGGAACATAGACACCTACCTGATTCACATTCCAAAGGCGCGCAAAGAGGAAACCGGCAAAACCTCCGATAATGAGCGAAGGAGCAAAGGTACCACCGCATCCGCCACTACCATTGGTGGCCGAGGTGGCAAAAACCTTGGTAAAGGTTACCAAGGCGATGTAGAGGATGAGCAGCTGGTTGTGCCCGTAGAAGAGCGAACGGCTCATCACCTGCCCCCAGTCTTCCACATTCTGTCCCTTCAGCAGCACGTTGACAGCCGAATATCCCTCGCCATAGAGCGAAGGGAAGAGGAAGATGAGCGAACTCAGAATCAGTCCACCAAAGAGCAGCTTTACGTATGGATAAGGCGAAAGCTTGGCAAAGAAGCCCTCGCATGCCGACATGGTGCGCATGAAATAAAGGCTCACCAAACCGCAAAAGATGCCCAATAACAAGCAGGCAGGCACGCGGTCGAGCGCCCACGGACTGGTAAGCGTAAAATCGAAAAGGCTCTTGGAGCCCATCAGGATGTAGGTAAAGCAAGTAGCTGTTACACAACTGATAAGGATAGGCAGCAAGGAAGCCATGCTCAAGTCTACCATCAGCACCTCAAGCGTAAACACGAGTCCGGCAATAGGCGCCTTAAAGATTCCAGCAATGGCTGCAGAAGCGCCACAACCCACCAGCAGAATCATGGTTTTCTTGTCCATGCGGAAGATTTGTCCCAGGTTTGAGCCGATGGCCGAACCCGTGAGCACAATAGGAGCCTCGGCTCCCACGGAACCACCGAAACCGATGGTGATACCTGATGCCACCACCGATGACCAGCAGTTGTGGGCCTTGAGCTTGGAATTTTTGGTAGAGATGGCGTAAAGCACACGGGTGATACCGTGGGAAATATTATCTCTGACCACATATTTAATAAAGAGCATGGTGAGGTAAATGCCCACAATCGGGAAGAGCAGGAAGAGCAGGTTGTAGGTGCTCTGGTTGAATCCCGAAGTGAGCAGCAGCTGTATTTCGTGCACGATGCCGTGCAGGAAATATCCTGCCACCGACGCAAGAAGGGCGATGATAAAAGCCAGGATAAGGGTCATCTGGCGGTCAGAAATATGTTTTTTCTGCCAATCCACCATCTTACTGACCCATCCCTCTTTCTGCTCGTTGTAATCTAGAATTTCTTCATCCATCTTTTTTACATTGATTTAGAATTCCGATGTGAAATGGAACTTGATGTGTTCAAAATCCTGCTGCGCCATGCTCAACACGTAGCCCGAATCGGCAAGAAAGACATCGCGCCCCTCAATATCCTTGGCCATGTACTGGTACTTGCGCTTCTTGAAGCTCTCGAGTTCCTTCTCGTCATCTGCCTCTATCCAGCAAGCCTTGTGAAGATGCACGGGCTCCCAGCGGCACTTGGCGTTGTACTCGTTCTCCAGGCGGTACTGAATAACCTCGAACTGCAGCTGACCAACCGTGCCCACGATGCGGCGGCCGTTGAACTGGTTGACGAAGAGCTGCGCCACACCCTCGTTCATGAGCTGCTCCAATCCCTTCTGGAACTGCTTGCTCTTCATCGGGTCATCATTCTCGATGTACTTGAAAAGGAGTGGAGAGAAGCTTGGCAAACCGCGAAAATGCATCTTCTCTCCCTCCGTCAACGTATCTCCTATCTTGAAAATACCGTTGTCTGGCAAACCTACAATGTCACCCGGATAAGCCTCGTCAATGGTACTCTTGCGCTGTGCCATGAACTGGGTAGGCGAAGAGAAACGCACGTTTTTATCCAAGCGCACGTGGTAATATGGCTGATTTCTCACAAACTTGCCCGAGCATATCTTACAGAAAGCGATGCAGGAGCGGTGGTTTGGATCAATATTGGCTGTAATCTTGAAGATGAAACCACTGAACTTAGGTTCTTCAGGCTTCACCAGTCGCTCCTCTGCCTGGGTGGGTCTAGGAGATGGAGCAATATGAACAAAACAGTCGAGGAGTTCCTGAACACCAAAATTGTTCAGTGCCGAACCGAAGAACACAGGTGCTACCTCGGCCGAACGGTAGGTTTCTTCCTCAAACTTAGGGTAAACACCATCTACCAGTTCCAGTTCCTCACGCAGCTGTGCAGCCTCACGTTCACCAACCCGCTCGTCGAGTTCTGAACTTTGGATATCTACCTCTACCTTCTCGGTAACTCGCTGTTTGTTAGGGGTAAAGAGGTTCAGCTGATGCTCGTAGATATTGTAAACGCCCTTGAAACGGGCGCCCTGACCGATAGGCCAGCTCAGCGGGCGAACCTTGATTTTGAGCTCTTCTTCCAACTCGTCGAGCACATCAAACGGGTCGCGTCCCTCACGGTCCATCTTGTTGATGAAGATGATTACCGGGGTATTTCTCATGCGGCACACCTCCATGAGTTTGCGGGTCTGTGCCTCCACACCCTTGGCAGAGTCAACCACGATGATGGCTGAATCTACGGCTGTAAGTGTGCGGTAGGTATCCTCGCAGAAGTCCTGGTGACCTGGAGTATCCAGGATATTCACCTTATAAGGTTCTCCCTCCTGTCCGGCAGGGAGATAATCAAATTCCATTACAGATGTAGATACCGAGATACCACGCTGTTTCTCAATATCCATCCAGTCAGAAGTCGCAGTTTTGCGAATCTTGTTATTCTTTACGGCACCTGCCACCTGAATCTGTCCACCGAAAAGCAGAAACTTCTCGGTCAATGTTGTCTTACCAGCATCCGGGTGAGAGATAATGGCAAATGTTCTTCTTCTTTCTATTTCGTTCATCCTGTTGTAAATATATAATAATGTATATTCTTAAAAAGTAATCACTAATAACTAATCCCTACATGTCGTCATCATCAAACTTGAGGCCCTCGGTTCGGTCTTTGATGTAATAATCGCTGAGCAGACCTATGAAGACGGTAATCTCCTTGATGGCCCTTTCGGTTTCGGGCGTAATTTCCTTCTTCTGCAGGCGCAGCATCATCACACCATAGAGGGCATCGAGGCAGGTTTCAATCTCGTTGAGATCCTTGTCGCCCCGCTGGCGCAACTCTACGATGAAAGGCAGCACCTTGTAATATTCGGCATTATAGATAGGAAACTTGGTGCTCTGCAGCAGCATGCCGTGCAGATCAATGACGTCCTTTAGTATCACCTTATTAATATTAAGGTGTCCTCCCTCGCGCTTTCCCTCCTCGTTCATCATGCGAATCAGGTTGCCAAACCAGTCGAGTTCTTCCTCGCGCTGCTCCGGTGTAAAGTCGAACCGGTCTACATAATTTTTCTTGATGACAGGCAGCGAGCATCCGTAAGCTCGGATGATGTCCTCAATCTGCCACATATATAATAAGTATTCTGCGATACTTTTCTTTCTTAATTCTTGTGCTACAAACATAAACTTTGAACTGTTAACTTTTGAACTTTATGCTTTGCCTTCTTCTGATTGAAGGGGTGTTTAAAAACCTGTTTAAGGACTTTTAAAATTCCGGCAGATGATACAGATTGAAAATCGTGCCGAAGAGAGCGATGATGGAGAAGATGATGACCACGCTGCCTATTACCTTATTGATAATGACGATGCCGTTGGTATCAAACTTGTTCCTAATCTTGTCGACGAGCCAGGTGAGTCCGAACCACCACAGCAGGGCTCCGAAGACGATGCTGAGATACCCTACTCCCATTTCTACCGGCATATCCGGTACGACGAAAGCAAACTGCGCGAAGGTGGCCATGAAGAGGAACACGATGAGCGGATTGGAGAGTGTTACGAGGAACGCCGTGATGCCATTATGCATCAGGGTACCCTGCTTGTTGCTCGACTTGTGCATGTTCTTCATCGGGTCACTCTTGAAGCAGTAGATTCCGAACACGAGGAGCATCAGACTGCCGAAAATCTGAAGATAGAACTTGTTCTCGGAGTTGCTCACAAAATCCATCACAAAACTCATGCCCAAGCCTGTAAACAGAGCATATACAATGTCGCTGCATGCGGCACCCACACCTGTTACAAACCCATACCAGCGACCTTTGTTGAGTGTACGCTGGATGCAAAGGATGCCTACCGGCCCCATAGGGGCTGAGGCAAGAACACCGATGACAATTCCTTTGAATATGAAGTCAAGGATGTTTATCTCTATTGGAAATGCTAAATTCATCTTAGTATCGTTACAATTTCTAACAGTCGGCAAAGTTACAAAATTTTGGGCACAAAGCACAATTTTTTCGCCTAAAAGTTCATTTTATATCCGTTTTTTATATTTTCGGGCACGGATTACACGGATTACGCGGATGTTCTGCATGAATATAAATAGGATTTAGGGCAACAGAGAAATTTCGGACAGCAAATCATCTGGCAGAAAAAAAAGAAAATTAAAATTTTTTATATTTAAAAATAAACGAGATTCAAAAGTTTTCAGTATCTTTGCCGAGAAATAAAATAATTCTAACTAATTTTAAATAATTAACATGACAGATAATACACTTAAACCGTACGTAATAGGCCTTGACCTCGGCGGTACAAATTCAGTTTTCGGCATCGTAGATGCTCGCGGAGAGATCAAAGCAACAACTGCCATCAAAACAGGCGGTTACGAAAAGGTTGAAGACTATGTGAAGGCAGCCGTAGAAGCTCTCCAGCCTATCATTGATACGGTAGGCGGCATCGACAAGATTAAGGCAATGGGTATCGGTGCGCCAAACGCAAACTATTATAATGGAACCATTGAATTCGCTCCAAATCTTCCTTGGGCACACGACGGAGTGGTACCATTGGCCAACTTGTTCAGCAAAGCCCTCGGCGGCTTGCCTGTAGGTATGACCAATGATGCCAACGCTGCTGCGCTCGGCGAGATGACATACGGTGTAGCAAGAGGCATGAAAAACTTCATCGACGTTACGCTCGGTACAGGCGTTGGCTCTGGTATCGTCATCAACGGACAGATGGTTTACGGCTGCGACGGATTCGCAGGCGAATTGGGTCACGTTACCATGGTACGTGGCAAAGAGGGTCGTATCTGCGGATGCGGCCGTACAGGATGTCTCGAAGCTTACTGCTCTGCCACTGGTGTGGCTCGCACAGCACGCGAGTTCCTCGAGAAAAGCGATGAGCCTTCATTGCTCCGCGAGATGAACCCTGAGGATATTACATCTTATGATGTGAGCGTTGCTGCAGGCAAGGGCGACAAGCTGGCACTGCGTGTATACGAGTTTACCGGCAAGATGCTCGGTGAGGCTTGTGCAGATTTCGCAGCCTTCTCTTCACCAGAGGCTTTCGTCTTCTTCGGTGGTCTGACCAAGGCTGGCGACCTCATCATGAAACCTATCCAGAAGGCTTATGATGAGCACGTGCTCCGCACCTTCAAGGGTAAGGCTAAATTCCTTGTTTCTACCCTTGATGGTAGTTCTGCTGCCGTACTCGGTGCGAGTGCAGTGGCATGGGAAATGTAAATATTTTGAAAGATTAAGAAGGTTATTAGTGACCTTCCCTCCAGTGGGAAGGTAAGATTTAAGTTTATACAAACTCGCGAAACTCGTGAGAGGATTGTAGCGAGGGTATCAGAAAAGCCTGGCACTCGAGAGAGCGTCAGGCTTTGCTTTTTCTTATCATAAAACAAAAAAAACTCAACAACCACCATGCGGTCATGGTGGTCATTAAGGTCATTGGTCATTAAGGTCATTAAGCTTTTTCCAACCAGTTTTTCACCATCTTCTTGCCGTCTGGCGTCAGCACGCTTTCCGGATGAAACTGGATACCATGAATATCATAGTTCTTATGCTTCAGACCCATGATGCAACCATCATCACTTACTGCCGTAACGTCCAAGCAGTCAGGGAATCCCGAGCGGTCTACCACCCAAGAGTGGTATCTGCCAATCTCTATGCGCTTGTCCAACCCGTCGAAAATAACATCGTTGCCAAACTGGGTGCAAGGGGTTGCCACTCCATGATACACCTCAGAAAGATTGGTAAGCTTGGCTCCAAACGCCTCGCCTATGGCCTGATGACCCAGACATACGCCCAGCATCGGCTTGCGGCCTGCATACTTGCGGATAACATCCAGCAGCAGTCCCGCCTCCGACGGAATGCCCGGACCCGGACTCAGAATGATCTTGTCGAAGCGCTCCAGCTCCGGCAACTGGAACTGGTCGTTGCGGAACACCGTAACATCAGCTCCCAACTCCTTTACCAGATGGGCAAGATTATAGGTAAAGGAATCGTAATTATCTATGATTACTACTTTCATCTTTTGTTATTTATTATTGATTATTGAGTACAATCAGCGAGAAATAATCACTAATCACTAATAATTAATCACTATTACAATTCTTCAGCAATGTGAATCGCTTTGGTCAGCGCACCGAGCTTATTGTTACACTCTTCCAGCTCATACTCATCATTGCTCTTTGCCACTACTCCACTACCCGCCTGGAACCAGAGTTCGCCGTTTCGGCTAATGAAGGTACGTATCACGATGGCCTGATTCAGGTCGCCGTTCAGACCGATAAAACCGATACAGCCTCCGTAGGCACCGCGGTTGTGAGGCTCCAGCTCTGATATAATCTGCATCGCTCTCACCTTAGGCGCACCGCTCAGCGTGCCGGCAGGGAAGGTATCAATAAACTCCTTGATGTGGTCGGCATGCTCATCCAACTCTCCACTCACACGGCTCACGAGATGGATAACATGACTGTAGAACTGCATGTCCTTGTAGAAATCTACTTTCACCCCATGACAGTTGCGGCTCAGATCATTGCGCGCCAGGTCTACCAGCATCACGTGCTCGGCATTCTCCTTCGGGTCGTTGCGCAAGAATTCGGCAGCCTTGCGGTCCTGCTCCATATCTCCTGTGCGTCGGGTGGTTCCGGCAATCGGGTCGATGAACGCCTTGTTGCCCACGATGCGGTTATGGGTTTCAGGCGAAGAACCGAAGATGCGGAAACCGCCGAAGTCGAAATAGAAGAGGTAAGGCGAAGGGTTGATGCTGCGCAGCGCACGGTAGAGTTTGAAATCATCGCCCTCATATTTCTGTACGAAGCGGCGACTCACCACAATCTGGAATACATCTCCGCGCAGGCAGTGCTGTATGCATCGGCGTATGTTTGCCTTGTGCTCCTCATCGGTGAGCGTAGAGGTGGTTTCGCCCACCGGGTGGAAATCATAAGGTTTCACATTTGCCTTGTTCACCGCCTTGAGCAGTTCGTCGAGCTCGGTAAGTGAAGCATCTCTTCCCTCCTCTGAGCCGAAGTCCTCGCTCAGCGCAATGAGTTCCATGGTGTTATTGAAATGGTCGAAGACGATGATGTCCTTATACATGATGTAATAGATGTCGGGCGCATCATTCTTCTCCATGGTGGTATCCTTGACTGGGATGTTCTCAAAATATCTCACCGCATTGAAGGTGGTGAATCCGTAGAGTCCGCAGAAGTCCTTGCTCTCGCCCTCTACATGGAAGGAAGAGATGAAGTCGTTGATACTCTTTGAGATGGCGAGTTTGCACTCCTCACCCTGACCGGCACCGAAGGCCGGAAGCTGCTCTTTCTCGACTCTTCCGTCGGGATAGGTCTTGATGACCTCACCATGACTCACGGCGATGCTTGCCAGCGGATGCACACCGATAAAGGAGCGCGAATTCTCGGAGCCATGATAGTCGGAACTCTCCATCAGAGCCGACTGCGGATAAATATCTCTCAGTCGCATGTAGACTCCCACCGGCGTATAGAGGTCGGCGAGAATCTTGCGGGTAACTGTCTTGTAACTAAACTTTGCCATTTTAAAAATTAAATCTTTGCTATTAGAAGTTTCCGTACTCTCCCGCCATTTCCTTGTGCGCGAGATAGGTTTCTACATCCTTGTCGCCACGGCCTGATACGGTGAGCACCACCACATCATCCTTCTTGAACTTCATCTTCTTCAGGGCTGCCACGGCGTGCGCACTCTCAATAGCCGGAATGATGCCCTCCATGCGGGTGAGCTCGTAACCGGCGTAGATAGCCTCATCGTCCTTGATGGCGAGCACATGACTCCTGCCCGATGTGGCAAGGTCAGCGTGCATAGGGCCAATGCCCGGATAGTCGAGACCGGCACTGATGGTAAAGGCTTCCTCTATCTGTCCGTCCTCGGTCTGCATCACAAGGGTGCGTGCTCCGTGGATGATGCCTTCTGTACCGCAGTGCATGGTGGCAGCGGTGTAGTCGGTATCTATTCCGTGACCGGCAGCTTCAGCCAGGTAAATCTTCACGCGGTCATCATCAATGTAGTGGTAGATGGTTCCGGCAGCGTTGCTTCCGCCACCCACACAGGCGATGAGGTAATCAGGATAGGCGCGGCCAATCTTCTCCTCAAGCTGCCATTTCAGTTCTTCAGAGATTACGCTCTGCATCTTGGCAACAATGTCTGGATAAGGGTGCGGACCCATGGTAGAACCTACGATATAGAAGGTATCCTGTGGGTGGCAGCACCAGTCACGTATGGCCTCAGAGCAGGCATCGCTCAAGGTCATATTGCCGGTGCGCACAGGGTTCACCTTGGCTCCCAGCATCTTCATGCGCTCTACGTTGGTATGCTGGCGCTCTACATCGGTGGCACCCATGAAAATCTCACACTTCATGTTCATCAGGGCGCATACCGTAGCGGTAGCCACACCGTGCTGTCCGGCTCCGGTTTCGGCAATGATGCGGGTCTTGCCCATCTTCTTGGCCATGAGAATCTGACCGATGGTGTTGTTAATTTTGTGTGCACCGGTATGGTTCAGGTCCTCGCGCTTCAGATAGAGCTGGCATCCGTACTTCTCGCTCATGCGCTTGGCATAATAAAGAGGTGAAGGACGGCCCACATAATCTTTGAGCAGCGCACGGTATTCCTTCTTGAACTCCTCGCTCTCAATGATTGGCTTGTAAGCCTGCTGCAACTCGGTTACACATTTATATAATATCTCAGGAACATACGCTCCTCCGAATTTTCCAAAAAATCCTTTTTCGTCAACTTGATACATAATACTTAGTTTATAATTTATTATTTATAGTTTATAGAGCAAGCCTGCTATACGGCGAAGCCGCTGTTAACTATCAACTACTTTTCGAGGCACTCAAAAAGCCCATCTAAAGCCTTATCCGGATCACCGGTTTCATTGAGCAGGGTTACAAACTTGCTGCCGATGATGGCTCCCGCCGCATTATCCTGCGCACTGGTAAGGGTCTGCTTGTTGCTGATGCCGAAACCTATCATGCGTGGATTGCGCAGATTCATGCTGTTGATGTGGTTGAAATAAGCCAGCTTGGCATCGCCGAAACTGCTCTGGGCGCCCGTGATACTTGCCGAACTGACCATGTAGATGAATCCATCGGTATGCTCATCGATGAAACGGATGCGCTCCTCGCTGGTTTCTGGCGTAATCATCATGATGACACGGATGTCATACTTATCGGCTATGGGTTTTACCACCTTCAGATAATCATCAAAGGGAAGGTCTGGGATGATGGTGCCGCTCACTCCACTCTCTACGCAGCTCTTGAAGAAAGCCTCAATGCCGTAGTGCATGATTGGGTTCAGATAACCCATCAGCACGAGTGGAAGCTGCACTTCATCCTTGATTTCCTTCAGCTGGGCGAAGAGTTTCTTCACCGTCATTCCGTTCTTCAGAGCCACGGTTCCGGCACTCTGGATAACAGGACCATCAGCCAACGGATCACTGAAAGGGATTCCTACCTCAATCATATCTATCCCCTTGCGCTCCATCGCCTTAATTACATCACCGGTACCTTCCAAAGTTGGGCATCCGGCACAGAAATACAAGCTCAAAAGCTTGCGGTCTTTATTGTTTGCAAATAATGCATTTATCTTATTCATTTTTTTTACTTTTTTATTTTTTTACCTTTTTACTTTTTTACCTTTTTACTTTTTTACCTTTAAAAGGAATTCCTTGAGTTTCTCTACATCCTTCAGTCCCGGTTCTATCTCAAACCTGGAATTGAGGTCGATTCCTACGCATCGGGGATGATGGAAAGACAGGATACGGGAAGCATCTTCCGGACCTATGCCGCCACTCAACAGGAATGGAACATCGCCATCATATTCATCCAGTACCTGCCAGTCAAACTGCTGACCACTTCCGCCCACTGTCTTACATTTGGTGTCGAAAAGGAAGTAGTCAACAGCGCCTACATACTCCTTATATTTCAGAATGTCCCCGGCAGTGGAAACACTAATGGCTTTGATTATCTTCATATTCCCCTTTGCTGCACGCAGCTGCTCACACAGTTCCCTGCTCTCGCTTCCATGCATCTGCACCGCATTCAGAGAGAATGAATGAATCTTATCCAACATATTGGAAATGGAATCATTCACGAAGACTCCCACTCGGCACACATTGCGGTCAGCATCAGAGCGAGCCAGCACATGACTGGCATACCGTGGAGACTTAGGATAGAAGATAAATCCCATCATATCAACGCCGAGTTGCGCAACCTGCTTTACATTACCAGGTTCACACATTCCACAAACCTTTACAAACATTTTCTTTATTGTTTATTCTTCATTAAAGCTTTTGCCCTTACAGGGCGCCTTGCTGATTGCCTTTATACCCAGGGCGATGCCCTGGGCTAGGAGCTTCTGCCCTTTCAGGGCGTTAGGAGCGAAACAATCCTATAATTTAGAAATAAATTCTGCAAGCGCCACGCCCGGGTCAGCCTGTTTCATGAACTGTTCGCCCATCAGGAAACCTCTGAAGCCGCCTTCTTCTCTCAACCGGAGAACCGTCTGCGGGTTGGAGATGCCACTCTCGCTCACCCTGCACACATTCTTCGGAAGTTTCTCTGCCAATCTGAAGCTGTTCTCCACATCAGTAAAGAAGGTTCCGAGATTTCGGTTGTTGATGCCGTACATATCCGGTTCCAGTTCAGCATACTCGAAGTCGCGCTCATTATGCATCTCGAGCAGTACCTCCATGCCCAGCTGGTGTGCCATGTTCATGAGTTGCTTACACTCCTCCCTGGTCAGGCAGGCCGCAATGAGCAGCACGGCAGAAGCTCCGCAGTATCTCGCCTGCAGCAGCTGGTATTCCTCTACCACGAAGTTCTTATATAAGATAGGTAGGGTAACGCCCACATGGCGCGCCTCCTGAATATACTCATCATATCCTCCGAAGTAATCAATGTCGGTGAGGATGCTGAGCGCCGAGGCTCCGTTCTGCTGGTAGGCGAGCGGGATGATGCTCGGCTTACCTTCCTGTTTGATCCAGCCCTTAGAAGGCGATTTGCGCTTGAATTCAGCAATGATTCCCGTTTCCGAGTTCATCAGCGACTCCTTCATGCTTCCGCCCGGCACCTTTCCCCCATCTTCCTGCATTTTCTGCTCGGTGAGGGTTATCATCTGCCGTGGCTGGATAAAGCGCTTACGCTGCTCAATCTCTATTCTTTTATGAGCCACAATTTCCTCTAAAATATCAGCCATTTTTTTCGTTTTTTTATTTAAGATAAAGACTTGGGGAACCAGCGATGGAATCGCTGGGAACGGGGGGGGGACAAAGGGGTTAAGGCTCTTTTTACCTTTTTACCCTTTTACCTTTTTACTTTTAAAAGCCCTTTTTACCTTTAACTGTTGATCTCGACGAATTTCTTGAAGGTAGCGAGCGCCTTACCCGAGTCAATGCTCTCTCTTGCTATCTCCACACATTCCTCTATGCTCTTCTGTCCCTTCTCCATTACCTGGATGCCGAAGGCTGCATTGGCGAGAACGATGTTCTTCTGGGCTGGGAGGGCACGGTTTTCAAGTACTGCATCAAAGATGTCCTTAGCCTCTTCCTCGGTTGCTCCGCCTCGCACCTCTTCCGGTTTGGCTATCTCGAAACCGAGACCCTGAGGCTTGAAGATCTTCTCATAGTTGTTGGTGGTTACCTTGAAGTCGCCGGTGAGTGAAATTTCATCATATCCGTCGATGCTGTTAACAATGCCGAAATCAATGCCTAGTTTCTGGTAAACCTGATTGTAAAGGCGCATCTGGTCGAGATTGGCTACACCCAGCAACTGGCACTTAGGCTGACTAGGATTAACAAGAGGACCTAACAGGTTGAACACGGTAGGAAACTGCAAAGCCTTGCGGATAGGACCTACAAACTTCATTGCCTTGGCGAAGAGCTGGGCATGAAGATAAACGATGCCTGCCTCGTTGATGCTGCGGTTCAGCTTGTCTATATCATCGGTAAACTGGACACCGTGGTTCTTGATGACGTTGCTGGCACCGCTCACCGAAGTAGCCGCATAGTTGCCGTGCTTTGCCACCTTGTAACCCGCACCCGCAATGACGAAGCAGGAAGTAGTAGAAATGTTAAAGGTGTTCTTGCGGTCGCCACCGGTTCCCACCACGTCAATGTAGCGGTCGCAATCCAGGATGGCTGGCACGCCTGTGGCAAGAATTCCGTCACGGAAACCGAGCAGTTCATCTACCGTTACGCCTCTCATCTGCAAACCGGTGAGCAGGGCTGTAATCTGTTCCTCAGGAAAATCACTCTTGGTGATTCCTACAATGATGTCTCGGGTTTCCTCACGGGAAAGTTCCTCATGGTTCAACATTCTGTTCAAAATGTCCTTCATTTCCATAGTTAATATCTCCTATATTTTTTGTTTTTATTTTTCGTTGTAAAAGAAAAGGGGCCTGTCGTAAGTTACGGCAGACCCCTAGTATATTATGTTGTTCACATCCACATACAGCGTCTCGACTCACGACTTCTGGAATCTTGAGTTACGCCACCACCATGATGTAGATACGAATGTATTCATATTGCTTTTTCTTTTAATTGTTTGTTACTACCAAAAACGAGGCGTTTCTTTCTTTTTAACGAAAAGATTCTCCTTCGTTCTTCATTTCTACTGCAAAAGTACAGTTTTTCTTTTAAACTACAAACTTTTTGTCGATAAATTTTAAGATTTAACACTATTTTATCATCCAGCGCCCCTTTTTCTCCACTTTCGTCTCACGTTTTCTCCACTATACCTCATTATATATAGGGAGAAAGAAAAAGAAAAAATATTTCGCCTGAATGTAATAAATTTCCCAATACGCCGTTATTTATTTAGAGAACAGGTTACGGAAAGAGGAAAACTCATCCTCAAGACATGCCCGTTCTAAAAACAAATAACAAGAAGTATTATTCAAATAAAAAGATTCACGCCTATGAAGCAAGTATTTACACCAAAGAAAATGAGACCTTCGGCTCAGACCATCTACTTCATCAAGCAGATAGCCTACTCCTATCATACCATGGTGCAAAATGGGAAGCTAAAGGTGTGCTATCCTAACTAAAAGAAGAAGAAAGATGAAAACAATGGTATCCCCTTCATTGCTCTCAGCCAACTTCATTGACCTGAAGAGTGATATAGAGATGATTAACAAGAGTGAGGCCGACTGGCTCCACCTCGATGTGATGGATGGTGTCTTCGTGCCCAACATCTCGTTCGGCTTCCCTGTAATAGAAGCCGTGAGCAAGGTGTGCACCAAGCCCCTCGATGTTCACTATATGATACAGCACCCGGAAAATTACATTGAGCAGACAGCCAAGCTCGGTGTCATGATGATGAACGTGCACTACGAGGCCTGCACCCATCTGCACCGCACCATCCAGCAGATTCATGCAGCAGGCATGAAGGCAGGAGTTACCCTCAACCCTTCTACCCCGGTATGTGTACTAGAAGACATCATCTGCGATGTAGACATGGTACTTTTGATGAGCGTTAACCCAGGCTTCGGCGGACAGAAATTCATCGAGAACACCATCAAGAAGATAGGCCGTCTGCGCCAGCTCATCAAAGAGAGCGGAAGCCAGGCACTCATCGAGGTAGATGGCGGCGTGCAGGCAGAAACTGCTCCAAGACTGGTGAAAGCCGGAGTAGACGTGCTGGTAAGCGGAAGTTATGTGTTCAAGAGCACAGACCCTTATGCTACCATCCATGCCCTGAAAGAACTCCACTAATCAAGATTTAGATAGATATTGTGCTCCTTAGCCATCTTGCGGAGGTTAAGGAGCGCATAACGCATTCTTCCTAGACTCGTATTGATGCTCACATTGGTACACTCGGCTATATCCTTGAAAGACATCTGCTGATAATAACGCATATAAACCACCTCGCGTTGTGGAGCCGGCAGAAAGTCTACCAGTTTCTTCACATCACGGAGCACCTGTTTGCGTACCATCTCCTGCTCAGCACAGTCTGCCTGAAAATCTTCGCCTCGCAGACAGGAAAGATCATTGTCGTTCCCCTGTTCAACCATGCGGAATACACACTGACTGCGATAACCGTCGATGATGACATTATGCGCTATACGCATTAACCACGAAATAAATTTGCCAGAACAGGAATACTGGCCAGCATGCAAACGACTGATAGCCTTTACGAATGTCTCCTGGAAGATATCATTCGCCAGATCCTCATCGTGAACCACGAAAAGGATGTAAGAGAACAGTTTCACCTCGTTGCGTGAAAGCAACAGGTCAAAGGCTCTGTTGTCGCCCCCGACATAAGCCAGGGCCAACTCTTCGTCTGTCATATTATTGAGTTTTCTCATTTTCTTAATCTTATTTATTAAGTAAATGTCTATCCAATAGGCTACCCAGTATTTATTGCGTTAATAATGTTAAATATCGTTGCAAAGATAACAATTTATTTTGAAAACACCAAACTTTTTTGCAAAAACATTTAATTTTAACATTACCAGTACCTGTTTTCCAAATAAAATTCGTAACTTTGCACCGATGTGTTAAACATCAAACCCAAACAAACGAATAAACAGATTCATACAAATAAATAAATACAAATAATCATAAAACTAGAACAAAGACAATGAAGAAATTCTTTAAGACCTTACTCGTTGCTCTGCTTCTCATCCCAGCCTGCGCTTGGGCCGACGGATGGAACGATGCTGAATATCAGCGCATTGAACAGAGCATACAGTTGCCTAATATCAAGCAGGCAACCAAGAAGTATGTAATTTCTGCCTATGGAGCCAAGCAGAACGCTTCGGCTGCACAGAACCAGAAGGCAATCAACAAACTCATCGCCCTCGTCTCTAAGAAAGGTGGCGGTACCATCGTCATACCGAAGGGTACCTGGCGCACAGGAGCCATTGAGATGAAGAGCTTCGTAGAACTGAACCTCGAAGAAGGTGCCGTACTGCAGTTTGCCTTTGAGCCAAAACTCTATCCGCTGGTTCGCACCGCATGGGAAGGATTGGCATGCTGGAACTACTCTCCATGCATCTACGCCTACAAGGTTTCCGACATCGCCATTACCGGTAAAGGTACCATCGACGGAGGCGGCAACAATGATACATGGTGGCAGTGGAACGGCAATCCTTACTTCGGATACAAGGAGGGCGTAACCAAGGAACACCAGAAGATGGGCTCCCGCGCCAGACTGCAGAAAATGGCAGAAGACGGTGTGCCTTTCGATGAGCGCAAGTTCGGTATGGGACAGGGTCTCCGCCCTCAGCTCGTCAACTTCGTACGCTCTGAGCGCATTCTCATCAAGGACGTAAAGATGATCAACTCGCCTTTCTGGGTGATGCACCCTCTGCTCTGCAAGGACATCACGGTAGACGGCGTAACCGTTTGGAACGAAGGACCTAACGGAGACGGATGCGACCCTGAAGCATGCGAGAATGTACTCATTCAGAACTGTATCTTCCACACCGGCGACGACTGCATCGCCATCAAGAGCGGACGAAACAACGACGGTCGTCTCTGGAACAAACCATCTAAGAATATCATCATCCGCAACTGTCGCATGGAAGACGGACACGGTGGCGTAGTCATCGGTTCTGAGATTTCAGGCGGATGCGAGAATGTATACGCCGAGAACTGCGAGATGGACTCTCCTCATCTGGAGCGCATCCTCCGCATCAAGACCAACAACTGCCGCGGCGGACTCATCCAGAACATCCACATGCGCAAGGTTACCGTAGGACAGTGTAAGGAAGCCGTACTCAAAATCAACCTCGACTATGAGCCAAGAGAGGCTTGCTACCGCGGATTTGAACCTACCGTGCGCAACGTGAGCATGGAAGATGTTACCTGCCAGAAGAGCAACTACGGTGTGCTCATCATCGGTGGAAACAAGGTAGAAAACGTATACGACATCCATGTAAAAAACTGTAAGTTCGACGGTGTCATCAAGCAGCCTACCAAGGTTACCGGCAAGACAAGAAACGTGAAGTTCGACAACCTCATCATCAATGGTTCACTGGTTCTCAACAAGGAAGACCGTCCTTACCAGACCTACTCAGAGTGGCTCACCCACAGCGAGATGCAGCGCGTGCCTCAGTCTTACCTGCTCGACTTCAGCAAGAAGCCAAAGTGGAGCTACGTAATGGGCATTGAGATGGAAGGTATGCTCGACACCTACCTCCATTACAAAGGCGGAAAGAGCACCTTCAAGGGAGCTGATGCCGAAGCCAACAACGAGGCAATCATCAACTACCTGAAAGAATATCCTGCCAAGATGATTGACGAAAAGGGAAACATCACAGGCTACAAATATGGGGACTTCAACCTCGACAATGTGCGCACAGCGAAGTTCATCCTCCGCATGCACAACCTCTTCCCTAGCAAGAGCAGCGAACTGGCGCTGAAGACGCTCTTCAAGCAGCTGCAGAACCAGCCTCGCACCAAGGAAGGCGTTTACTGGCACAAGGCTATTTACGCCAACCAGGTATGGCTCGACGGCATCTTCATGGGTCTGCCTTTCTACTGCAACTACGCTGTACAGAACCTCAAGCCAAAGAAGGCGAAGAAGATTCTCGACGATGCGGTAGACCAGATTGTGAAGACCGACCTGCGTACCTACGATGAGAAGACTCAGCTCTGGAAACATGCATGGGACGAGACCCACAGCCAGTTCTGGGCAAACAAGGAAGACGGAAAGAGCCAACATACTTGGGCAAGAGCCCTCGGATGGTACGTCATGGCAATGACCGAATGCCTCGATGCCATGCCAGAAGATTATGCTCGCCGCGGCGAAATCATCACCTTATTAAATAAGGCAATGAAGAGCGTGGTGAAATATCAGGATAAGAAGACGGGTGTATGGTACGATGTAATGGACGTAAAGGATCCTCGCAACTACCTCGAGAGCACCGCTTCAAGCATGTTTGCCTATGTTCTCCTCAAGGGTTACCGCAAGGGATACCTCGGCAAGGAATATCAGGAAGCAGGTATCAAGGCTTATGAGGGAATCCTGAACAACTTCATCCAGGTAAATCCTGACAAGACCATCAGCCTTACCCGCTGCTGTGCTGTCAGCGGACTCGGTCCTGGCCCTGGTCCATACGTCAAGAAGCCAAACTTCAAGCGCGACGGCAGCTTCGACTATTACATGAGCGAACCAATCCGCGACAATGATGCCAAGGGCGTAGGTCCTTTCATCTGGGCTAGTCTGGAAATGGAAATGCAGGGACTGAATAAGTAAAACTTAGTTTATAGTTTACAGCGACTTCACCGTATAGCAAGATTGCCCTATAAACTATTAACTCTAAACTGTAAACTGAATTTAAAACTATTAATTGAATTCTCACCGATGGAAAAGAAAATATTCACAACAATGGCAGCAGCACTCATGAGTGCTGCTGCTTTGGCACAAACTCCAGCCTTTCCGGGCGCAGAAGGTCACGGAAGATATGTAACCGGCGGAAGAGGCGGAAAAGTAGTACACGTAACCAATCTCAATGACAGCGGAACAGGTTCTTTCAGAGAGGCTGTCAAAACGGGAAAGAGAATCATCGTCTTCGATGTGGCTGGCGTCATCGCCCTGAAGTCTGAGCTCAAGATAGGTGACAACATCACCATCCTCGGACAGACTGCCCCATCTCCGGGCATCACCCTCAGATATTACACCGTTCAACCGGGCAACAACAACATCATCCGTTTCCTCCGCATACGCCGCGGAGAGGAGAAGGATATCAATGACGGTGCGGATGCTACCTGGCAGCGCAACAAGACCGGCATCATCTTCGACCACTGTTCCTTCAGCTGGAGTATCGATGAGGTGGCTTCATTCTACGACAACAACAATTTCACCATGCAGTGGTGTACCGTTGCCGAAAGTCTCACCAATCCGGGCCACTCTAAGGGAGCACATGGTTACGGAGGCATCTGGGGCGGTAAGCTCGCCAGCTTCCACCACAACTTCGTAGGCCATCTCACGAACCGCGGTCCCCGTTTCAATGGCGCAAGATACGGATGGACAGGCTACACCAGCAACAAGGATTACGATACATATCAGTGGAAGAACACCGTGCAGGCAGAAAACGTAGACTTCCGCAACTGCGTGATGTATAACGCACAGGGTACCTGCTACGGAGGGCCGGGCGGCGGACAGATCAACATCGTGAACAATTACTACAAGGCTGGACCAAGCCACAGTTTAAAAAGTACAACCCTGAACGGCCTCAAGGTAAGCGTAAGCTCCGGCAAGGAACGTGGAAACCAGGACCGTATCACGCAAGTAACCGTATCAACAAGTGGAAATTCTGACAAGAATCATCCTGAGTTCTACGGCATGACCAGCCGTTACTTCATCAACGGAAACACCACCGAAACCACCAAGGGTTCTGTTACCAAGAACAAGGACTGGAAGGGTGTGATATACGATGATGGAACCTATACTTATAATGGCGAGGAATATTCTGCTGACAAAAAGAATTTCTACGGAGATGCCGTAGCCCACCAAACCATCAGTGGTGTTTCTTGTGTCAAGATCAAGATGGACGCTGCTGCTCCAACAGGAGAAGTTACCACCCACTCTGCTGCCGAAGCATTCAGTAAAGTACTGACATACAGCGGAGCCTCGCTCTACCGCGATGAGATTGATGCGCGCTACATGGAAGAGGCAAAGACAGGTACAGCCAAGTATAAGGGAAGCATTACCCAATCACCTGGCATCATCGACAAGGTTTCAGTTGTAAACGGCTACACCGAGGCAAACTTCGGCACCGCTTCTCGCCCTGCCGACTTCGACACCGATAAGGACGGCATTCCTGATGCATGGGAGACAGCCAATGGTTTGGATCCAAACGACGCCACAGATGCCCTCACCTACTCGCTTGACAGCAAGGAGTACTACACCAACCTTGAGGTTTACGCCAATTCTCTGGTTGAGGACATCATGAAGCAGGGCAATGCTGATGCAGAGAACAAGGTAGATGAATACTATCCTGCATGGAAGAAACCTACAGGCATCTCGCAGATCATCACCTCCAATCCCAGTGAATTAGCCGAAGTAAAGTATTACAGCCTCAACGGCACCCTCCTTTCTGCTCCTCAAAAAGGCATCAACATCCGCAAGATGCTGTTTCAGAACGGAAAGACCGTAGTGGATAAGGTAATAAAGGAATAAAACTTCTTATAAAACAAAAAGGGCATCCCCATGTTTGGGAATGCCCTTTTGTTTTATATGTATATACAATCTGTTACTTTACATACTTCTTACCGTTCTTGATAATCAAGCCCTTGGCAGAAGAAGAAACCTCCTGACCAGCCATATTATAGGTCTTACCATTCTTCTTGGCTGCAGCAGCGTTTACTGAAGAGATGCCAGTGCTAGTACCCAAAGCAAACTTAAAACCGAACACATCCATTTTACTGCCTTCAGTATATGCGTAATACTTTACACCTGCTTTTACAGGAAAATCTGTCTTAAGATAAACAGATTTACCTGATGTTTCAGGAATAGACTCTACAACCTTATTACCATCTTGATCTACAAAATGCTGAGTCTTATTCTTGTTCAGTTTATAACAGAAAGTGACAACACCGTCTTTTGTTGCTTCAAAAGCTACATAAGCACCAGATGAAGGAACCATATTTGAAACAGAAGCATTTGAACTACCAGTTACTTTGTAATCCATTCCTTCAAACTTACCATCTACTTTTTTATTATCTTTCCAAGTATCTTCTCCCCAAGTCATTGTAATATTAGGAACAGAAATGATTTTAGAACCACCTTCAGGAATTTCGCCATCAGAAACAGCATAAACGCCCTGTGCATTAACACTTGCAGCCAAAGCTACAGCTGCGATAAGAGTAAAGAATTTCTTCATAATCGTTTATTTTTAAGTTTATAAATTAAATTTAGTTGATGAATAACTGTATTGCAGTTTCATTCATTTGCTAGTTCTTTTCGGTGGCAAAAATAATAAATCATTTTGAGAATCTCTGAAAAACATGAACTAAAACTACGAAAACGATTACGTAACTTTTAGAACAAAACCAAAACAAAAATACCTTAAATAAAAATAATAAGTGTATTTTTGCACTTACAATCTTAAAGATAGAAAGAGAAAATAATAAGTATAACAACCTAAAAGGCAAACAAATGAAAAAGAATCTACTCAGATTTAGGCTTCTCAGCCTGTTGCTTGTCTTTGCTTTCATCGCAAAGGCGCAAAATGTCACTGCTGTTTGGGACTTTCAGAACAATCTTCCTGAAGGTATCAACACTGCAGCAAACTTCCAAGGTAAGGAGGGCGACCTCGCTTCTACTGTAGAAGGCATCACCATGCACGTCAACGCTACACAGGGTAAGTTGAAGGGCAGAACAACTGATGCACAGTTTAACGCAGGAACCATCCTGCAGATTCCGGTAAAATCAGCCAATGATATGGTTACCGTAACAACTTATCCTAACTACCACAACCTCACTGTAGGCGGAAAGACTGCTACTGAAGACGTAACAGAATACAACGCAACATCTGCTGAAGTGGCTAAGGGATATGTAGAAGTTGTTGCTACAGGCGGCTGCTACCTCTATCAGGTTAAGGTGGTACACGTAAGCGCCATCCAGGAGAAGGCTCTCTACACTACCGACTTCACCAACTGGGAGAAAATAGACAACACAAAAGCTACAGATGTAAAGGTAAATCTCAAAACCCTTTACAGCAAGGAGGCTTTTACCTTTACATTCAACGGAGTGGGTGTTGACCCTACGGGAAATCAGGCTAAGTTCTCTGACCGTACTGGATATATGATTACAGCTAAGTATCCAAGCCAATACACAACAGCTGAACCAAGCGCAGTAACCTCTCCATTGGCTAGCATCACAAAGATTACCCTCCATCAGGCAGCTACAGGTGGCAAACGTGGTATCAAGGTATCCGTAAAGGGCGACGGCGATGCTGACTGGGTAACCATCCACAACGTATCAATTGTAACCGCAAGCGGTGAAGATCTGACACTCGACGTAAACCGCACCAACTGCCAGATCAAGTTCGAAAACTTCGCCCTCAACCAGAACGCTTACGTTACCGACCTCGCCATCTACGGAAACGTAGATATGAGCAAAACTCCAATGCTCGGCACTTTCAGCCTCAACGGCACCAAGTATTCAGCCGTTGACATCTTCAATGAAGACGCATCAGGCAAACAGCTCGCTACCCTCCTCGTTTCAAAGAAGGCAAACCTCATCAGCGAGACCAATCCACTGAAAGATCTCGTTGCTGCAAACGGAACCATCAAGAGCACAACATACACTACCACCGGCGAAGGTGCAGACCAGAAGACTGTGGTAACCATCGTTGTAGAATCTAAGGGAGATGAAGTAACTTACGAGCTCACCGTAGGCTTCAAGCCAGACTTCACCCTCACCTATTATAATATAGACGGCACAACAGTGCTCGGAACCCAGAAGGTGGAGCAGGATGCCAACATAGAGAAATTCCAGGAAGGCATGGAAGAGAAGGTAACCGTAGCCGAAGGTAAGAAATTCCGTGGCTGGGCCAGCAACCAGAAGAAAGACAGCAAGAAGTTCACCACCTCTTCTGTCATCGAAGCAGATGCTAACCTCTATGCACTCGTTACAGATATTGAGACCGCAAACGGAACAGCCCGTTACGACTACGACTTCCAGAAGGAAGGTTTCGACATCAACGACCACGAAGCAATCTCGGTAGAAGGCAACGGCAAGTGGCATGATACCACACACGGCTGGAGCTTCGAAGCTACCGACAAACTCAAGGTTAAGATGGGCGGCAAGGGTTACATCAAGATGAATCTCTGCCAGTATTCTAAGTCGGGCAAGATTACCCTCCTCGACCCTCAGGGAAAGGAAGTAAGTTCTATTGAAGCCAAGGCAACCAAGGACGGCAACCTTGGCGTTCTCCAGAACGAATCTACCGAAAGCGGTGAGTACACCATCACATTTGATGCTGACACCTACATCCACAACCTCAGCATCGTAAACATGACAACTCCTGCTTACACACAGAACGGCAACTGGATGGAGGTAAAGGCTGGCGATGTACAGAGCTTCATCACAGCCCTCGAAATTGCGAACGGCAACAATGCAGCAGCCAACGCTGCCCGTACATACATTTTCTTGCCTAACGGCACATACGACCTCGGCGACAAGTGTCTTACCTCAATCAGCGGTAACAATATCTCTATCATCGGCGAGAGCATGGACAACACCATCATCGTCAACAAGCCAGAGGTAGAAGGTATCGGCGTAACTGCAACATTGTATAACACAAGTACAGGTCTCTACATGCAGGACCTCACACTGAAGAATGCTTATCCATTCAACAAGAGTACCGGTCGTGCAGTCTGTCTCCAGGACAAGGGTACACAGACCATCTGCAAGAATGTGAAGATGCTTTCTTATCAGGACACTTACTACAGCAACAATAATAAGGGTCTGTACTACTTCGAAGGTTCAGATATCCACGGAATCGTAGACTTCATCTGCGGCGGTGGTGATGCATTCTTCAACAAGTGTACACTCACATTGGAACCAGGTAAAGGTTCATACATTACTGCCCCTTATACAGACGGCACCAAGTATGGTTACGTATTCGACGGCTGCAAGATTGTAGGTTCAGCTACAGACAGCTTTACTTTCGGTCGCTCTTGGGGCGGTACAGCCAACTGTGCATTCCTCAACACCATTCTCGACAAGAATGCAGCAGCCAAGATTGCTTCTACCCGCTGGACAACAGGTGGTATGAACGTAGTTGCCAAGAACTTCTTCGAGTACAACACTCTTGATGAAGACGGTAAGGTGATTTCTCCAGCCGAGAACATCGTGAAGTTTACCAAGGATAAGGAAGTAAGCGAGTACAACACCATCATCACAGCAGAGAAAGCAGCCGAGTTCAGCCTCGACAAGGTATTTACCAACTGGAAGCCTGCCGACCTCGCTTCTCAGACCATAGCGACAGCGGCTACATTGAGCAACGACAAGCTTTCATGGACAGGTGATGCCCAGATGTATCTCGTAGCAAAAGACGGCAAGTTCTTTGCCCTGACCACAGAGAAGTCAGTAAACCTCAACGGCGAGAAGGGTTCATTCACCGTACGTGCAGCCAACCAGATGGGTGGTTTCGGTGCAACAGCCAATTCAGTAAGCACCGGCATCCACAACATCGCCTCAGCTACAGATGCAGCAGTCATCAAGACCACCATCTTCGCAGCCGACGGCACACAGCTTTCAAATCTTCAGAAGGGTATCAACATCGTAGTTAAGACCCTGGCAGATGGCAGCAAGAAGACAAGCAAGGTCATCGTAAAGTAAAGAAGCAGAGACCATAAGTAATTAGATTGACAGATAACATTCGGAGTGCAATATCCCCATCCTCTTTCAGAAGGGTGCCGGATATTGCACTTTTTTTGTTCCCTCAGCTTCTGAAACAGTAGAAACGGGAACTGAGAAAACAGACCGTCGAAATGAAAAAAACAGAGTATTTACGCAAAAATCTGTAAACGTTTACGTATTTTTTTACCCCCAATATACCCCGATTCTCATATTTTTTATATACTTTTGCAACAAGAAAACCAAGACTTAGCAATCGCTACGCATCCAGGTTGCCCCTACCGGAGTCTTCGGGAACCAAGAGGAACAGCCTTCAGCAAGCATCTGCTCAGAACTGGAATTCTACTTAAAAACATTAAATAAAAAACATTAGAATATTAGTAATTTAGAATAAGTTTTATCTAAACCTAAAGTGTATGTCTGGTAATTTTAGAAAAAAGAAAATTGCTTTGGCAGGCGCACTGATGTTCGTAGTAACAAGTGTATCTGCACAAACAGTAAAAGGCGTTGTTACTGACAATACGGGCGAGCCAATCATCGGCGCATCTGTCATGGAGGTAGGTGTAGCGGGCAATGGTGGCGTGACCGACATTGACGGTAACTTCACAGTAAACTTAAAAGGCAAAAGCAAGAAACTGAAGATTTCATACATTGGTATGAAAGCTAAGGAAGTAAGCGTTGCAGGTAAAGAATCAATCGATGTAAAACTTGAGGATGACAACACCACCCTCAACGATGTCGTAGTAATCGGTTATGGTACTGTTAGAAAGAAAGACCTCACAGGTTCTGTATCTTCTATCAGCGACAAGCAGATTGCCAATATTCCTGTATCTAACGTAAGCGAGGCGATGACCGGTAAGATGGCGGGTGTGAACATCACCACCACTGAAGGTTCACCAGATGCTGACGTGAAGATTCGCGTGCGTGGTGGTGGTTCTCTTTCACAGGACAACTCTCCTCTTTACATCGTAGACGGTTTCCCAGTTAGCTCAATCAGCGACATCGCTCCTAGCGAAATTCAGAGCATCGACGTATTGAAGGATGCTTCTTCTACAGCCATCTATGGTGCCCGTGGTGCCAATGGTGTTATCATCGTAACAACCAAGAGCGGTTCTGAGGGTAAGACTCAGGTAAACTTCAATGCTTCTCTCGGCTACAAGAAGGTTTCTAAGTTGGTGAAGACTATGTCTCCATATGACTATGCATACTATCAGTATGAGTTGGGTAGCACTGACTATGGTAACTACAACGATCTCGATATCTGGAAGTCTATCGAAGGACGTGACTATCAGGATGAGGTATTCGGCCGTACAGGTAACCAGAAGCAGTATAACGTGAACGTAAGCGGTGGTACCAAGGACCTGAAATACAACATCGGTTTTTCTCACAACGACGAGAAGAGCATCATGCAGGGTTCTGGCTATGCCAAGAACAATGTAAACGCCAAGATTAATGCCAACTTGAACAAGTGGTTATCTCTCGACTTCAATGGCCGTATGGCTTTCACAAAGCTGGACGGTTTGAATGGTGGTGCTGATACCAACGAGTCAAGTGCAGCAAACTCAGTTGTTGCCAACACCGTAAGATGGAACCCGGTAGAGCCTCTCTCCAGCTCATCGGACGAGGATGAGGAGAACAGCACATCAATACGCCGTAACCCAACAGAGCGTATCACCGATACCTATAAGTATCAGGAGCGTTTCCAGCAGAACTACAATGTAGGCTTAAACTGGAAGCCATTCAAGAACATCACATTCCGCACTGAGTTCGGCTATGGTTGGAAGTACAACAATACCGAACAGGTTTGGGGGTCTAATGCAACTACCAACTCTAAGTATGGTTACAACGGTCAGCCACAGGCACAGTTCGTACGCTTGGAGAACAAGAACTGGCGTAACGCAAATACATTGACTTACGACAACAAGAAGCTTTTCCATGGTCGTGACCACATCAATGTATTGGTAGGTCAGGAGTGGAGCAGCAGCCAGGACGTAACCCGCACCAACACTTCTGTAGCCTTCCCTACTTCATTCACATTGAACGAGGTATTGGCAAACACAGCAGCAGGTACAGCACTTCCAAACGAAGGTAATATCAAGGCAGAGGAGAACATTCTCTCTTACTTCGGCCGTATCAACTATACACTCAACGACAAGTATCTGGCTACCATTACCGTTCGTGCCGATGGTTCCAGTAAGTTTGGCAAGGACAACCGTTGGGGTATCTTCCCATCTGCAGCCTTGGCTTGGCGTATGTCTGACGAGGAGTTCCTGAAGGGTGCTTCCAGCTGGCTTTCTAACTTGAAGGCCCGTCTGAGCTTCGGTACAGCAGGTAACAACCGTATCAACTCTGGTTTGTTGACTACCACCTACTCTATGGCAGACAACACATCAAAGGCTCCATTCTTCGATGAGAACAGGGCTTCGATGCTTGAGCATGGTAAATTTCTCTATAATCCAGACTTGAAGTGGGAAACCACAGTGACCCGTAACTTCGGTATCGACTACGGTTTCTTCAATGGTCGCCTCAGCGGTACATTGGACTTCTACTGGAATACCACCAAGGACCTCTTGATGCAAAGTATCGTTCCAGCCAACACAGGTTACTCTTACCAGTTCCAGAACTTCGGTAAGACCTCTAACAAGGGTGTTGAGTTGGCACTCAATGCAGTAATCGTAGACAAGAAGAACTTCGGCTTGAACTTCAACTTCAACGTATCTTATAACAAGAACAAGATTGATGAGTTGAACATGGAGAACCCATGGCAGAGTTCTAACTGGAGTGGTTCTACCATCGCCAAGTATGAAGACTTCCGCGTAGAGCAAGGCGGCCGCCTCGGTGAGCTTTGGGGCTACAAGAGCAACGGCTTCTACACCGTATTTGATGCTGCAACAGGCAAGGGAGACTTGGTATTGAAGGAAAACGGAACCTGGGCACTGGCAGAAGGCGTAAAGGACAACAGCTACAAGCTCTTCGGCGGTAACCTCTATCCAGGCGTTGCCAAGGTAGAAGTTGACGAGAATGGTGAAGCAGTGAAGCAGCGCCTGGGTAACACCGTACCTACCACAACGGGTGGTTTCGGTTTCGACGGTCACGTTGGTAACTTCGACTTCAACCTGTTCTTCAACTACTCACTGGGCAACAAGCTGGTAAACGGTACCAAGCTTGCTAACTCATTCTATGCAGGTTCAGCCAAGAACTACAACCTGGTGGATGACTTCAACGTAGGCAACCGCTATACCTGGATTGACCCAGCCAACGGAAACAACATCGGCCGCCCATCAGCTAGCCTCATCACAGAATATGGTGGTGTAGAAAAGGTGATGAACCGCTTGAACGAGATCAATGCCAACGCCAATATCTACAATCCAGCAGGCGTATCAACCATGCAGCTCATCAGCTATGCTGTAGAAGATGCATCATTCCTGCGTCTGCAGAACGTAACAGTGGGTTACACCTTGCCAAAGAAGTGGGTAAACAAGTGCTATATGCAGAACGTACGCATCTACTTCACAGGTTACAACCTGCTTTGCTTCACCAACTACTCAGGCTACGATCCAGAGGTTGATACAAGTTCTAAGAAGAACCCAATGACCCCAGGTATCGATTATGCAGCTTATCCAAAGAGCCGCACCTTCGTAGGTGGTATTAACGTTACATTCTAAAACTTTATAAGATAATAACAATGAACAAGATATTATATGCATTTGCATTGGCAGGCGTATTAGGATTGTCTTCATGCTCCGATTTTCTGGATCAGACCTCTCCATCAGAGATGACTGCTGAGAATACCTACGCCTCACCTTATTATACCAATCTTCGCGTCAATAAGCTCTATGGCGGAATGGCACAGGACCGTACCTACGCACAGGACCTGTCTATTGTATGGAACCTGAACAGCGACTGCGAATTGATTGACGGTCTTGGCAGCAATGCTACCAACACCTCAAGTGAACGTGGTAACATGAACTATAACATGGACCCGGGATGGAGCAAGATCAGCGGCGTATGGGATGCTGAGTATGGTATCATCGAGGATGCCAACCAGATTATCAAGGGTATCCGCAGCAGCGCAACTCTCACTGCCGGTGGTGCTAACCAGAAGTCTATGGAACGTAGCCTCGGCGAGGCACTCACCATCCGCGCCATGGTTTACTTTGACCTGGTTCGTATTTTCGGTGATATTCCTTTCAAGGTTGAAGCATCAAAGTCTGACTTGAGCAACGCTTACCTGGAGAAGACCGACCGCGACGTGATTATGGATTCCCTGATGAACGACCTGGATGAGGCTATCAAATACTTGCCATGGGCAGACCAGGCAACAGGCTATACCACTGAGCGCACAACCAAGGGTTATGCTCACGCTCTCCTGGCACAGATTGCCATGACACGTGCCGGCTACGCCATCCGTGAGAAGTCAAAGGACGGATATGAGACAGCATCTTACAGCGATGCTACTTATCCAACACAGCGCCCTGGTGCAGCAGACCGCAAGGCTCTCTACGAGCGTGCCCTGAAGCACTGGTCTGCTATCATCAACGACAATACTCACAATCTCAACCCATCTTTCGAGAACGAGTGGTACTTGATTAACCAGCTCTCTCTCGACAAGACTTACCACGAGAACCTCTTCGAGATTCCTTTCGGTGAGAACGTAACTGGTGAGTTGGGTTACACTGTAGGTGTCCGCTTGAGTGGTGTTACAACAGAATATGGCTATGGCAACTCATCTGGTAAGATGAAGGTTACTGCACCTCTGCTCTATTCTTACGACAAGAAGGATACACGCCGTGACATCACTTGCGCCAACTTTGAAATCAAGCAGGATGGCAGCAACACCATAGAGAGCATGATCAAGAATGCTCCTTTCGGTATATATGTAGGAAAGTGGGATGCCCGCAAAATGAACAACACCTGGTTGCAGAACAACCTGAAGGCTACAGCTAAGCACACTACAGGTATCAACCCTGTAAAGATGCGCTATGCTCAGGTATTGCTCTACTATGCAGAGTGCATGAACGAGTTGGCTGGCAACCCAGATGCCAACTACGAAGGTTCAGCAAACGGCATGACAGCCCGCCAGGCTCTGGAAGCAGTTCACACTCGTGCCTTCAACCAGGCAGACAAGAATGAAGCTAAGGCATACGTCAACAACATTGCCTCTGACAAAGATGTATTCTTTAATGCTCTCGTTCAGGAGAACATGTGGGAGTTTGCTGGTGAAGGTATCCGTAAATACGACCTGATTCGCTGGAACCTCCTCGTAGAGAAGATCAAAGAGTTCAAACAGACTTATCTGGCTGAGCTTGCAGATGGTACTTACCAGAAGACCATCTACTTCAACTACCTGGATGAGAAGAAAACCAAGATTGACTTCTCTAGCGTAACATGGTATGGTATTCCTGACGGAAAAACATCTGCTGACTACGATGGCAGCATCGACTCATTCGGTGCAGCTAAGTTGGATTCTGGTTCTGATACACAGGTTGACGTAAACCTGCCATCTATCAGCAGCGGTCTCGTTAGCGATGATGTGGCAGTGAAGAACCGCTATCTCATGCCAATCGCTTCAACAACCATCTCTGCAACCAACGGTAAGATTCACAACTCTTATGGTTATGCAGACTAATTCATCTTTAATCAAAAAAGACAAGAAAATGAAGAGCATTAAAAACATATTGGGCACAGCATCTATGATGGCATTGGCTCTGTCGGCTACTTCTTGTACCGATGGCAATGACTGGGACGTAGATGGCAGCCTGTCAAGATTGTTCGGTCTCAACGGTGACAAAATCACCGTTGAAACTGCCGAAACATCAGCTACGGTTACATTCTCTGCCTTCACATCAAAAACAGTTCCTTCACCAGAGTACTATGTATTCGAGGTAAGCAAGGATTCTCTTTACGAAGGTGTTGAGAATGCTAACATCATCAAGTTCGGAGAAGATAAGACTTTGACTTCTTCTCCAGTAGTTCTCTCTGGTCTCGATGGCGACAGCAAGTACTACATGCGTGTAAAGGCGATGTCTTCTACTGTTGACGAGTCTAAATGGGTTTACTACAAGGATGGTTCATCTTTCAAGACAAAGGCTGAGCAAATCTTCAACAATGTAGAGGCAACCGACCTCTTCGAGAATCACGTGAACTTGAGCTGGACTCCAGGTGCTGATGTTACTCACATCACTTATGCTAACGCTAACGATGCAGAGAACATCCAGACTATCAATCTGACAGCTGAGGAAAAGGCAGCTGGTAAATATACTCTTGCTGGCTTACAGCCAACAAGCACTTATACCATCACTATCTATAAGAATGACGTAAAGCGCGGTCAGTTGCAGATTACAACTCCTGCTGCCATGCCAGCAGCTAACTATAAGTATTCTCTTTCCAGCGATGTAACAGTCATCTCACAGACGCTCATCGATGAGATAGCAGAACAGGCTAAGGCTGCAGCAGGCAACGAGACAAACTATAGCGCAACCATCGGTATCCCAGCCGGTGCCAAGGTAGCTCTCTATGGCACAAATGATACAGACGGTGGCAAGACCAACGTAACCATCCCAGACGGAATGTCTGTTACATTCTTCGGTTTGGCAGGTGGTGATGCGCCTACCATCAATCTTGACAAGAACTTCGATGTTGCAGGTTCTCATGCATTCATCAAGTTCCAGAACGTGAAATTGGAAGAGAATGGTGCTGGCTACTTCATCAACCAGAGCAAGGCTTGTACCATAAGCGAGTTCACTTTGGAGGATTGCGAGGTTAGCAATATCAAAACATCATTCTTCCGTATCCAGGGAAGTGATGCTAAGTCTATCGGCAAACTTACCTTGAAGAACAGTATCTTCACCAAACTCTGTGCAGGTTATGGTTTCATCCACATTGATGCAGGCAGCGGTAAAGGTCATCTCGACAACGTAGAGATTGACGGCTGTACATTCAACAGTATCTGTGTAACCGGTAAGGTATTTATCTTCAGCAAGAAGACAGATATGCAGGACATCACCATCAAGAACAGCACATTCTACAACTGTAATGGTAATGGTCAGTTCTTCGTTGACTTCAACGTTGACACATTCGGACCAAGCACCTTCACTATTGAGAACTGTATCTTCGGTAAGAGTGCTGATGAAGCTACCAACAAGAACATCAGAAGCAAGACTCCAGCAACTGTAGTAAACAGCTTCAGAACAACAGACTTTTTCAAGGTGATTAAGGGCGTGAATGATACAGAGTTCAGCTCTACACAGTTGTTCAAGGACCCAGCCAATGGCGACTTTACCATCAAGGCTGGTACTTTGAAGGAAAAGGCTGGTGACCCACGCTGGTATGCAGTAGAGGATTAATCCACAAGGATTAACATCTCATATAAATTTAAGAAAAAGTGCAATGTTCCATATAAGCATTGCACTTTTTTTATTTTCTCTTATTCTCTATCTCATTTTTACAATTATTTTCTTGGAAGTTACGAAAGAAAAGCGTATCTTTGCAGCGAGAACATAAAATCGCAAAGATATGGCAAGATACATCAACCCATTCTCTGACTGGTCGTTCAAAAGAATCTTCGGCCAGGAATACAGCAAAGACTTGCTGATTGAGTTCTTGAACCAGCTGCTCCTGGGAGAACAGCACATCACGGATGTGAAGTTTAAGGACAAGGAGATGTTGCCAGAAACAAAAGACCAGAGAGGTATCATCTACGACGTCTTTTGCGAAACTGACACAGGTGAGCACATTATCGTTGAAATGCAAAACAGGAGCCAGTCCTATTTCATCGACCGGTCTCTCTACTATGCATCGAAGACGATAGTAGACCAAGGCATAAAAGGGCAATGGGATTATCATCTCACACCTGTTTATGTTATCTGTTTCATGAACTTTGATGTAGATGAAAATACACCTAAGAAGTTCAGAACAGACGTTGTGCTGGCAGACAAGGATAGCGGAGAGGTTTATTCTAACAAAATCCGCTTCATCTACTTGGTAATGCCTCTTTTCAAGAAGAAAGAGGAAGAGTGTACTACGTTTTTAGATTGTTGGATTTATAATTTGAAGCATATGGAGACTTTAGAAAAAATGCCTTTCGAGGCTCAGCATAAGATATTCAAGAGACTGGCAGAAATCGCCGACTCCAAGAGCCTGACCAAAGAGGAACAGGAGAAATACGACAACAGCATGATGGTCATGTGGGACAATTATGCTGTATATAAGCATGCTGAAGAGAAAGGTAGGAAAGAAGCTAAAGAAGAAGATAGGAAAGAAGCAAAAAAGAAAAGCAAAAAGATTGCTTTGAAGTTGTTGGCGCACAACTTTCCATTAGATGAAATTGCTGATCTCACCGACTTATCTATCGATGAGATTAAGAAATTGGAACAATAATACTATACGAATAATAGAGAGGGTGTGTCATAAGTGGGATGACATGCCCTCTTTTTTTTCGCTATTTCAGTCACTTCTGTCAGCTAACACAGTCACTTCTGTCAGCTAACTCAGCCACTTTAGTCAGCTAATTCAGTTACTTCATTCTGCAAACAAATCCGTCTCATTCTGCTTACGAATTCGAATCTTCAAGCCAACGCAATCGAATCTTCAAGCCAGCGCAATCGAATCTTCAAGCCAGCACAATCGAATCTTCAAGCCAGCGCAGTCGGATCTTTAGGCCAGCACAGTCGAATCTACAAGCCAACTGAAGCCTCTGACTTTTTAAAAATAACTGATTAGTCAATCCTCTTTATGCTATTTCTAACTTGTTTTCTTGTGGTGAAAGACTTCTGTAGATTTTTTTTCTTCGATTTTGTTGTCACATCTGTCACTCGTGCTATAACTCTCTGATTATAAATGAATAATGGGTGGCAATAAGCGGTATTTTTATTATCACCTATTGTCACCTATTGCCACGCCCCATGGTAAGCGTCTCCGCTTACCATGGGCTGCTGAAATTACGTCACGACGTAGCATTTGCTACGTCCCGACGTAATAACCAGTGCGTCGCGACGCAGCAACAGATACGTCGTGACGTAATTCCGGCTACCTCCTGCCCCATCAAATAAGCCTCACTTACCCGCCTGAATCAATACGACGAAAAGACAATATTGTAGAAACAACACTTCCGAAAACGTTTACGTTAGATTTTTCGTTTATTTTATTCAACATTTAAAAATTTTAATTACCTTTGTAGCAGAAATCTAAGATTATAACCAAAAATCGAAGATTCCTTATGATCTATTGAGAATCAAACACGACAACAACTAATCGCTAGTAAGTTCAATTAGACCAGAGAAACTTAACAAGATTAATAATAACCTACAAAACAAACATCGTTATGTATCAACAACTGAAACGTGCCAGCATGGCACTGACCTTGAGTTCGGTTTGTTTCCTCGCCTTTGCGCAGAAAACAATCCAAGGTACCGTTAAGGATGCTAATGGCGACCCAATGATTGGTGTAACCATTACTGACCAGAATGGTAAGGCAGGTGGCATCACCGACCTTGACGGTAAGTTTACCATTCAGAACGCAGACCCTAATACGGTCTTGACTTTCAGCTACATCGGCTGCAAGCCTAAGAAAGTAAAAGTAGGAAGTCAGAAAACATGGAACATCGTACTTGAAGATGACAATGCAGCTCTTGACGAGGTCGTTGTCGTTGGTTATGGTACTATGCGTAAACGCGACGTAACCGGCTCTATTGCATCTGTCAACTCAGAAAAGATAGCCGCTCGTGGTACTACCAATCTTGCAGAGTCTCTGCAGGGTTCTGTTCCTGGTGTCAACATCACCCAGTCTGGTAGCCGCGCAGGTGCAGGCTTCAATATTCAGGTTCGTGGACAGGCTTCTATCAACAAGCAGGCACAGCCATTGTATGTTATTGATGGTGTAGTTTGCGACAACATGGACTTCCTCAACCCTGATGATATCGACCGCATCGACGTATTGAAGGATGCATCTTCTACCGCCATCTATGGTTCCCGTGCCTCTGCCGGTGTCATCATGATTACCACCAAGGGCAGCAAGGGTGCAGACAAGGCACAGAAGGCAACCATTTCTTATGACGGATATTATGGTATCAAGAAGTTGGCGCGCATGCCTGAGTTTATGGATGCCAACGAGTTTATGGATTATCGTTTTGCCAGATATACCACGCTCGATGGTAAGAGCTACGATGGTTCTAGCCGCAAAGGTGTAGATGCCGAAGGACATCCACACTACATCATCAAGAATACCGACTTGAATTCTGCCTTCCTTGCCCGCAAGGGAGCAACCAGCTACAAAGACTCCAAACTTTATGACCTGATGATGGATCCAAGTTTCGACGGTTACGACTGGAAGAAGATGGTTACCCGCACTGCTGCCCAGCAGAACCACTTTATCAGTGCTGCCGGTGCTACTGACAAGATCAACTACCGTGTAGGTATGGGTTATCAGGGAGAAGAGAACGTATTCAAAGGCAACGACTATGAGCGTTTTAACTTCAAGGGAGCAATGGATGCCAAGCTCTCCAAGATATTCGAGGCAGGTTTCTCTACCAACATGTCAATGAGCCGCACCCAGGACGTATGTACTGATGGTACTTATTCTCCATACGTGAATGCATTCTATTTTAACCCATTCGTATCTCCAACAGATACAGATGGCAACCTGATTCCTAACCCGGGAGCAAAGGCAGCCTTTGGTTCAGATGCACAGTTTACATCTACATATAACCCGCTCATCGATTTGAATGACGGCAACTACACCAATGAGACTAAGATGTACCGATTGATGGGTAACTTCTACCTGCGTGCCAACATCATCAAGGGATTGAAGTTTACAACCACCTTCTCCCCAAACTACTCTCACAAGCGCCAGGGTATCTTCTATGCAACAGGTCTGAACGAGGGTAACGACGTAGGTTCAACTTACTACCAGAAGAACAAAACCAACTTCGGCTCTGTTGCCAATACAACCCGTGTAGACTGGACTTGGGACAACCAGTTTGACTACAACCGCACATTTGGCGACCATACCGTTGGCGCCATGGCACTGTTCTCACTGTACAAGAGTAACACAGAATATCAGTACGAAGAAGGCAAGGGTATCGCCAGCGACCACACTACATTCCACAATCTGGGAACAGCCAGTGGCGACAAGACGCTCTCAAGTTCTTATACTGAGTCATCATTGGAGTCATTCGCTTTCCGTGCCAACTATTCTTATAAGGGCCGTTACATGGCTACAGCTACACTCCGTACCGATGGCAGTTCACGCTTCGCAGACGGCAACCGATGGGGCTGGTTCCCTTCTGTAGCTGCTGCATGGCGTATCTCTGATGAAGCATGGATGAAGCAGTTCAACAACTGGCTTGATAATGCTAAACTCCGTCTGTCATATGGTGTTACCGGTAACAACAATGTGGGTGACTATGTAACTATCGCTTCTGCTACAGGTCCATCTTATGTAACCATTGACGGCAAAGAGGTACAGGGTTATTATCCTAACGGATTGATAAATACAGAACTCATCTGGGAGAAGGTTAAAGAGTTTGACCTCGGTCTCGACCTGAGTTTCCTGAAAAACCGCATCAATGTAACAGCCGACTTCTACAACCGTCTTTCTGATGGTCAGATTATGTCACGTTCAGTGCCTATCGAAACTGGTGAGAAGACTTCAACCTTCAATGTAGGTTCTGTCCAGAACAGAGGTATTGAACTCGGTCTGAACTTTAACATCATCAACAAGAAAGACTTCTCCTGGAGTGCGAACGTAAACTTCGCCCGCAACTGGAACAAGATTAAGGAGTTGAGTAATGGTAAGGTTGATGAGGTAGCCAACAACTGGTTTATCGGCGAGCCACTGAACGTACTCCGTGACTATACCCATACCGATGTCATCACCGACAAGGGTGTAACCATGCACACCATGAATGGTGACAAGCACTATACCCTGAAGGAATTCTACGAGAAGTATGGCACTAAGTATAAGTGGTATGAAGGTCAGATGGCAGTAAACGACTGGAACGATGACGGAAAGATTGACGACAACGATAAGCAGATTTATGGTTGTACCGATCCACGCTGGACCGGTAGTTTCACTACCAATGTTTACTTCAAGGGCTTCGACTTCTCCATCATGTTCTATACAAAGAGCGGATTCTGGTCACGCAGCTACTTCCATGAGAAGTATATGAAGTTTAGCGACCGTGGTAATGCCCACATGCAACTGGATTACTACATACCAAAGGGAGCACCAATCATCGATCATGCAACAGGTGATATTACAACCGCCACAGAGACCCACTATGGAAAGTATCCTTATCCAAACAACAGCGATTCCTCCTTTGGTGGTTACTTCGGCGACAAGGGTTCAGCCAAGGGAGAAGGTTTCCAATATCAGAAGACCTCTTTCACCAAGGTTAAGAACATCACTCTGGGTTACACATTGCCTAAGAGCGTAGTAAACAAGGCAGGTATCAGAAATCTCCGTGTTTATGTAAACGTTCTGAACCCATTCTGCTTCACCAACTACAAGGGCTTCGACCCAGAGTGGGCATCACAGAATCTGCAGAATGGCGGTCCATCATCTGTAACCTACCAGTTTGGTGCAAATCTTAAATTCTAATCTCATTAAATGAAGTAAACAATTATGAAAAAGATATTATATAGCGTAGCATTGGCGGCCTGCTGCATGGGAACCATGACAAGTTGCAGCGACTTCCTGGATGCTAGCAACAAGTCGAATGTAACTGCTAAACAGAGTTTTGCGACAAAAGAGGGATTAAACAACCTCGTCAATAATGCCTATCAGCATCTGCAAAACGTTTATGCAGCTCCTCTGTTCACTAGCTGTTTCTCAGCAGGTACAGACATGTATGCCGATGCCCGTAACAAGATGAACGAGGCATTGAACACTTACGAGACCTTGACTCCAGAAAATACGGATATCAAGAATCTCTATACTTACCTCTATGCAGGTATACGTGCAGCCAACTCTGTATCATATTATGCACAGACAGCCCAAGTTGATGACAAGACTAAGGGACAGCTTGTAGGCGAAGCCCGTGTATTGGCTGCCTACGAGTATTATCTTCTGGTAAACAACTTCGGTGGTGTGCCTATCATGAAGGACTTCCTCACCACAGCAGACACAGGATATCCTAAGTCTTCTGCTGCAGATGTATATGCCTATATCATCAGCGAACTCGAAGATGTTATCAGCAAGAATGTGCTTCAGGCTTCAACAGCTACCAAGGGTGGCGGCAGAATCAGCCAGGAAACAGCCAAGGCGATCCTTGCCAAGACCTACCTTTCTGCAGCATGGGACCTCAACAAGCAGGAATACTTCTCCAAGGCTGCTGCTCTTGCCGATGAGGTGATTGCAGGCAGAAGACTGACTACCCCATTTGCCAAACTCTGGAAAGCAGACGGATCGGGCGATGACAACGAAGAGTTCCTTTGGGATGTGGAATATGATTTGGCTACAGCCAACAATACAACATCAGGTGGTACTGAATGGAGCGGTTACTACTGCAACTATCTGGGTGGAAACGAGGATAACATCAAGGCTACAACCTCCAGCTATGTGCCAACCCTCTATGCCCTGCATTGCTTCAAGAAGGGAGACCAGCGTTACGATGCTACCTTCATGAAGGAATTGCCAGATATAAACAAGGGAAATGCTGCAGGAACCGGTTACTGGACCTGGTACAAGAATGGTGAGAGTCTGGTAGGTAAGCCAGTAACGCGATACTATTCTGCATGGTATGAAACAGATGCCGACTTTGAAGCATGGAAGGCTATAGATCCTGCAAACAGAGCAAACACCTATCGCATTCCGATGGATTCACAGAGCAAGGAAGCACAGAATATGGACGGCAGAGATATGGAATATTACGATAACCAGCAACTGGTATATGGTTCCAGTCCATGCAAGAAGTTTGACGACAGCAAGACTGCTAAGACAGAGAAGAACACCTGCTATCGCGACATCCATATCATCACTTTGCCAGAGATGTATCTCGTAGCAGCTGAGGCTTATCTGAAGGCTGGTGATAATCCTAAGGCATTGGCACGACTCAATGAGGTTCACCAGCGCGCTGGTCTCCCTGCACTTACAGGAACTATCACTATCGATGACATCCTTGATGAGAATGCATGCGAGAACTTCGGTAATGAGGCACGTTGGATGGATCTTCGCAGAACCCAGACTCTGGTAGAGCGTTGCACCAAGTATAACCATGAGATGGGAGACAAGGCTGCCCAGTATATCGGCAAGAAGCTCCTTCGCCCTATCCCACAGGCTGCAATTGATGCCAATGACCAACTGACATTAGCCGACCAGAATCCTGGTTACTAATCAAAGTCATTATGTTGATAAGAAAACCTATCAAGACATACGTTAATCATTAGGTTTAAGACCGTATTCTAGGGAGATAATTCCTGATGGATACGGTCTTTCTTTTGGTTCTATCGGCAAGGTATACGTAATCGTTTTCGTAGTTTTTCGCCCACTATCTGCATGTGATAAGCAAAAATGTCGTAACTTTGCAGAAAATCTTATAGAAAAGAAAATAATAAAATAAATAAACCTAAGAAGAAATGAAGAAATCAATCATTAAGACAGTCGTGCTGGCTGCGCTCATGGCTCTGCCAATGTTCACTAAAGCACAAACTTTCGCTGGTATCACAGCCGAGCAGAACGCACAGAACACTCCTGAAGGATGGACTGCCGTAGAACTGCCACAGTTGCCTACCATCACTTCGGCAAACACGTTCAACATCAAGGATTATGGTGCCTCGACATCTGCTGCAGACAACACCAAGGCTATCCAAAAAGCTCTTGATGCTGTACCTTCTACCGGTGGTATGGTCGTGATTCCTGCCGGTACATGGATGTTTGGTAGTACCGACCAGATGACAACAAGCAAGACCGAGGTACTCAGCATCAAGTCTAAGACTGTTCTCCACCTTTGCGCTGGAGCCACCTTGAAGCTCGTAGAATACGGCAAGGCTCCAAATAATAAGACTGTATTTATCGGTTGCAAGAACAAGAACCAGAGCGACATTGTTATAGAGGGCGAAGGTGAAACTTCTATTATCGATGGTCAGGGAACCCGCTGGTGGAAGGCTCGCGACAACAAGGAGACTTTCAATCCTGGAGCCATGATCCGATTCGAGAAAGGCAGCCGATTCCTGATTCGCAATCTCAAGGTTCAGAATACTCCGGGTGTTAACATCACCTTGAGTAACAGCAATGGTGCCAGCAATGGTACTGTTCATGATGTAACCATCTATAACCCTTCTTCTGAAACCAAGACTGAACAGCCTTCTCATAACACAGACGGTATCTCTATCTGGGGACACCACATGAATATCTATAACTGCAACATCAGTACAGGTGATGATAACGTAGTTTGCGATGACAATGCACAGTATATCCATGTCTGGAACTGCGACTTTGGTACAGGACATGGTGCTTCTATCGGTAGTTTCACCAAGAACATCAAGCATATATGGTTCGACAATATCACCATGAACGGCACAACTGCCGGTATCCGCATGAAGACAGGTATCAATAGCGATGGTACACTGCGTGGCGGTGGCGAGGAGGACTGGAAGTTCACCAACTTCACCATGACCAAGGTGAAGAACCCATTCTCTATCGACTGCTTCTACGACAAGAACTACAACAGCGATCCTGCCGTAGACAAGGCAAATGCCAGAGCCTTGGATAGCACTACCCCAACCTACACCGACATTCAGCTTCAGAACGTGAAGACAACAGATGTTTGCGAAGGTAACGCAATCTTCCTGATTGGCCGCCCTGAGAGCCACATCAAGAACGTGACTCTCGACAACGTGCAGATTTCAGCCAAGAAGGGCATCGACATCCGTTTCGTAGATAATCTCGTATTCAAGAACAACTCTAAGATTACATGCCAGTCGGGCAAACTCTGGATTCGCCAGTACGATTCTACAGTAGACGACCAGTGTGATGCTACAGGGGCAGGTACAAATCCAAATCCCACTCCCAATCCAGGTGAGACAACAGAAGTAAGCTATATTCTGGATGCATCAACCAGCACTTCTTCAAGCACAGCTCCATCTCCATGGACGTTCAATAATGGTTGCAGCATAGAGAGCAGCAAAGGTTATGCTACAGCTAAAAGCAATACCATCAAGTATAGCAAGGGCGTACAGTTTACCATCAACCTGCCTGAGAATATTACCATTACATCGGCTACATTTGCAGGATATGCCAATGAAGACAACAAAACCTGCTATCTCGGCGAACTGAACGGAACAACCTTTGCCAGCGACAAATACGTATTCCCTAGCCGTTTAACCCAAACGAATACGAGCACAAAGTTTGATATTACACTTGACACTCCTGCTACTGGCGTTCTTACCTTCACACCACAAGATGCACAAGCCGCATGGGTTATCACTCTGAAAGGTGTAAAGGTAACAAGTTCAGGTATCAACAATGTTGTTTTAACCGCCAAGGTAAACAATAACAACATTTACGACCTCAGCGGTCGCATGGTAAAGCTCAATGCCAAGGCAGAAGACCTGCAAGGTCTCAAAAAAGGTATCTATATCTACAACAACAAGAAATACGTAGCTAAATAATTCATTTTAACATCGGTAACAATGAAAATAAAATCGCATTCACTTCTGTGCATTCTCGCCACCATCGCATTGAGTTCTCCGCTCTCTGCGCTGAGCGTGAATGCCCAGAAGGCGGTATCCAAGACATGGAATCCGAACCTGAAGAACGGAATGTACCGCAACCCGGTTATTGACGCCGACTACTCAGACCCTGACGTATGCCGTGTGGGCAATGACTACTATATGACTTCCTCTTCCTTCCAGTGTTTCCCTGGCTTGCAGATTCTGCACAGCACCGACCTGGTAAACTGGGAGATTATCGGTGCAGCCCTACTCGATGACTATCCGGTTTTGCCTGAATACCAGGGCACCGAACTGGATTGGCACAAGAAGGTTCAGCATGGTAACTACGTATGGGCACCCTCCATCCGCTATCATGACGGATGGTTCTATATCTACTGTGGCGATCCTGACCAGGGTCTCTTCATGACCAAGACACAAGATCCACGCGGTCCTTGGGAGCCTATCACCTGGGTGATGAAGGGAAAAGGTCTTATCGACTGCTGCCCTCTCTGGGATGAAGACGGCAAGGCTTATCTTTCGCATGGATGCGCCGGTTCAAGAGCCGGTATCAAGTCAGTGCTCTTCGTAGCTCCGATGTCACCTGACGGCACCAAGGTTATCGGTCCTTCACGCATCGTATATGATGGTCATGAAGACCAGCCAACCATCGAGGGTACTAAATTCTACAAGCGCAACGGATATTATTATATCATGAGTCCTGCGGGCGGAGTAAAGTATGGCTGGCAGGTAGAACTGCGTTCCAAGAATCCATACGGTCCTTACGAGGAGTATGTGGGTATGGCACAGGGAAAGAACAAGAAGGTGAATGGTCCTCACCAGGGTGCATGGGTAGATACCCAGAACGGCGAAGACTGGTTCCTCCACTTCCAGGATAAGCACGCTTATGGTCGTGTGGTTCATCTGCAACCAGCCAAATGGGTGAACGACTGGCTCGTCATCGGTGACGACAAGGATGGCGATGGCTGCGGTGACCCTGTTCAGCAATGGAAGAAGCCAAACCTGCCATCAAGCGGTAACTTCCAGCCTAAGGAATCGGATGATTTCAACAGCGTAGATTTAGGTCTGCAATGGCAGTGGAACGGTCCTTACAGTCAGTACTGGTACTTCTGTGATGCCAAGAACTCCAAGTTGCGTCTCTATGGTGTGCAGCAGGCTGAAGATGTAAAGAACCTGTATGATGTGCCCAACCTCCTGCTCCAGAAACTCCCTACCGAGAACTTTACTGCTACTGCCAAGGTGAAGTTCATACCTAATCGCACCGAGGCTTATAAGGAGAAAGATAAGGTACTGGGCGAAAGCGCCGGCATGATTATGCAAGGCATGGACTATGCGGCACTCAAGTTTGTTGATACCAAGGAAGAGGGTGTTGTATTGCAATATGTAACCTGCGAGAAGGCTGAGAAGGGAAAGGCTGAGAAGGTGGTAAAGCAAGTGGCTATCAAGACCAGCAAGCAGCCTCAGCCTTATACCGTGAAGTATGCCGTAGATGATATTCCTTCTTCCCGCATCGCTACCCAAGATGTATGGCTCCGCGTGAAGGTTCATAGCGAAGGCATCGCCAACCAGATACAGGCTATCGCTGAATGGAGCTACAGTCTGGATGGTAAGAAATTCACCAAGATAGGCAATCCTTTCACTGTGCGTGAAGGCAAGTGGATTGGTGCCAAGCTCGGTTTCTTCAACACCCGCACAGCCAAGAAGAACGATGCTGCCTTCTTCGACGTAGACTGGATTCATTTCGAAAAATAACGCTTTCCAGCTAACGCGTTATTTCTGAGAATATTTTGGGAAACAAAAAAATCCCCCTCATTGCAAATCAATGCAGCGAGGGGGATTAATCATTATGAGTAATCTAAAAATTCTAATCTTTCTTTTCTTCTTTAGGCTCTGCCTTTGTTGTTTTCTTGGCAGGAGCCTTCTTGGCTGCAGGCTTAGCTGCGGCCTTCTTGGCAGGAGCAGCCTTAGCAGGCTTCTCGCCATGGTGCTTCTCTGCCTCCTTCTCTATCTTTTCAATCTTAGCCTGAAGACGGACAATCTCCTTGTCCTTCATCTCAATCTCTTCATCCTGATTCTTGATGGTAGTAAGCAGGCTCTCAAGCTGATCGTTATCAACATCAGTTGGATAGAGGTCGTTTACTCGGGTGATGAAGTCGCCAAGAATGTTCATATAGTTAGTGAAAGCATCGAAAGGACTTGAATAAATACCTCTGTCAAGACCCACATTGCTTGGCTTGGTAGTCATGAAGCGGAAGTTGTTACTTGCCTGCAGGTAATCCCAGTCCTGATTGATACGTGGATCGTTGGCGATACGTACACGGTCTGCCACACTGTAAAGCTTGTTGAAAGCCTCACGCTGCATCGGGTTACCCAACCATGAACTTACATCACGCTCCTCGTCTACCCAACTCAAGGTATCAGGCACATTCACCTCGCCTACCGACTTGATCTTCTTGCAGATTTCTGAAGGTGTAGAGAAGGTGATGCCACGGTCCTTGGCACACTGAGGCAAAGCCTTCATAAACTCGAGGATGTTGCTTGACAGAGGCTGGGCAATACCAAGAGCAGAAAGCTCCATGAAGATATTGATAACCTGCTCCTCCTCTGGGAAGGCAGCAATCCGGTTCATATAGTTGTCGGCAAAGAGTGGATAACCGTCCCAATCGCTGTTGCTGAAACGCAGAGAGATATCATCGCTCAGGTTCACATCGCGCAACAGGAGCTTCAACTTAGGGTTCAGGGCGCAATGGTAAACATAGTGAGGAGACTTCCAGCCGAGCACGTGCTTGGCACCCTCAGTGAGCATACCAATGAATCCCATGTTGGCAACATCGTTACCGATATCATCGCTGTAGATGAGCGAAGAGTTGCGCAATACGGTAGGTTTCTTTCCGAAATATTCCTCAATCTTAGTACACTGGCGCATCACCTCATCCTTGAAACTTGCCTCATTAACCAGAGAAGCAAGTCCGTGAGAGTAAGGCTCAGCCAGAAACTCTACACAACCCGTATTATTGAGCTGCTGAAGCTTCTCCAGTACCTGAGGAGCATGAAGTTCCAACTGCTCCATACCCACACCCGAAAGCGAGAAAGCTACCTTGAAATACTTGCCGTTCTTTTCAATCATCTCCTGAAGGGCATTCAAGGCTGGCATATAAGAGCGCTCAGCAATCTCGTTGATGCAACGGTCGTTCTCGTAGTCATCATAGTAATAATGGTCGGTACCGATGTCGAAGAAGCGGTAGCGTTTCAGATGGGTAATCTGATGTATCTCGAAATATAAACAAATTGTTTTCATAAAAATTTGAAATTTGAACGTTTAACTTGTAAGATGAGTAAAGCCTCAAAATTATTCATTCTTCGTTCTTCACTCTTCACTTAACCTACTTCCACCCTAAGGTCTTGAGGTACAGGTCTTTGATGCGGGCTCCCACTTTTTCCCAGGTAATCTGGTCTACTTCTTTCTTGCCTTCCTCTGAGAGATAATCGAAAAGACTCTCGTTGTGACAGATGCTGTAGATGGCATCGGCAAGGGCATGGATATCCCAGTAGTCCACCTTGATACAGTTGGACAGGATTTCTCCACATCCACTCTGCTTGGAGATAATGGTTGGTGTGCCGCACTGCATAGCTTCCAAAGGTGAGATACCGAACGGCTCGCTCACAGATGGCATCACGTAGACATCACTGTCTTTCAGACATTCATAAACCTGTTTGCCACGCATAAAGCCAGGGAAGTGGAACCGGTCGGCAATGCCTCTTTCGGCAGCGAGATAAATCATCTGATCCATCATATCGCCCGAACCTGCCATACAGAAACGCACATTGCGGGTACGGTGCAATACCATGTTGGCAGCCTCTACGAAATATTCAGGTCCCTTCTGCATGGTAAGACGTCCCAGGAAGGTTACTACCTTCTCCTTGCCCTTATGATTTGGGCGTGGAATATCCTGCCACTCCTGCTTCAATGGGTATACGGCATTGTGCATGGCGAAACACTTGCGTGGATCCTGGTGATACTGGTGAATCACCGTCTGGCGGGTCAGTTCGGATACACACATGATGCAGTCGGCATTATCCATACCGTCTTTCTCGATAGCGTAAACGGTAGGATTCACCTTTCCACGGCTACGGTCGAAATCAGTAGCATGAACGTGGATGCACAATGGTTTGCCACTCACGCGCTTGGCATGAATTCCGGCAGGGAATGTAAGCCAGTCGTGAGCATGGATAATATCAAATTCTTCTGAACGGGCTACAACTCCGGCAATGATGCTATAGTTGTTGATCTCATCATGAAGATTTGACGGATAACCACCGGCAAAGTCCATACAGCCGAGGTCATTTACATGCATATAGTTAAAATCGGCATAGATGTGGTCACGGTAGCGGAAATAATCGTCCGGATTCATGATATTGCCTACGCGCTGCTGCACATAGTCGTGATTTACATCTCGCCAGGCGATAGGCACACTGTTCATTGCCACAATCTTGCAGGCACTGCGGTCCTCATCACCGAAAGGATGAGGCAGACACAATGTGATATCAACATCGCCCTGGGCATGAAGTCCCTGGGAGATACCAAAGTTGGCAGTTGCCAAACCACCAAATACGTGAGGAGGATACTCCCATCCAAACATTAAAACTTTCATATAGCAGTCCTCCTATTATTAATATTGATATTTTTCAAGTAACTCGAGCGCACGCAGAATCTCAGCCACATTCATGGCGAAAGAGATGGCACCACGACCTGCGAATGGAGGGTTTCCATCGAAGAGTTCGCTGATGGTACCGAGACAGTGGGAAGACATTTCGTCCTCATAACCTACCATCTGGCGTTCGATAAAGCTCAAACGGGTACGCTTATAGAGTTTCAGACTTGCCTCCATATAGAAGCCACCGAGCCATGGCCACGCTGTACCCTGATGGTAAGCATAGTCGCGCTGGGTCTGCGGACCTACATAAACAGGATTATATCCACCGCTCTTTGGCGAGAGTGAACGCAATCCCTTAGGAGTAAGGAGTTCGCGTGTACAGATATCAAGAACCTGCTTCTTCTGGTCTTGCGACAATGGAGAATAGTCGAAAGCCACTGCAAATATCATGTTCGGGCGAACGCTCCAGTCCATCATATTTCCATCAACATAATCGTAGAGATAGCCATATTCATTGAGGAAGGTGTCGAGGAATGCCTGCTTGGTCTGCTCAGCCTGAGCCAGGAGTTTCTGCTGGCTGTCTTCTTCACCTACTGTTGCAGCGAGAGAAGCACAGAAGCACAAAGCGTTATACCACAAAGCATTAAACTCTACGATATATCCGGTACGTGGAACCACTGGTCTGCCGTTGGCAGTAGAGTTCATCCAGGTAACAGCCTTGTCCTTACCATCGGTATAGAGCAATCCGTTCTCTTCGAGCTTCAGGTTCGGATGCTTGTTATCCTGGATAAAGCTGATAACATCCTTGATAAACTGTCCATACTTCTTGAAGCATTCTTCCTTGCTGGTTTCCTTGGCATACTGCTGCAAAGCCCAGATAGCCCACAATGGCACGTCAGGCTGCTCTATCTCAGCAATATGAACGCTGACCGGCTTGCCTTCCATAAACTCGCAGTATCCCTTCATGGCAGTCTTCATCACCAGTTCGAAGTAGTCATCTTCCTCTATAGAGAGGGTGAGACCCGGAAGAGCGATGAATGTATCGCGGGCTCTGCACTTGAACCAAGGGTAACCTGCCAGGATATAACGGTCATCGTTCTTTTCACGACGATGGAACTGATGAGCCGCATTGACCAAACAGTGGAAGAAATTGTCACGAGGCGAACGCTCATCCACTTCCTTGTCGAAGAGCTTCTTCAGGCTGACCGCCTTGATTTCTGATGTAGAAGCAGCAAAGACGATAGTTTCGCCTTTCTTGATATCCATTTCAAAATAGCCAGGAACATAGAGGTCTTCGTTAGAAGCATAACCTCTCTCCTGCTCCTTTGGATATTCCACGCCACGATACCAATCTGGACAGAATTTAAACTCGTTCTTCTTGGAGAACTGCATATAGAGATCAGGATAACCTGCATACATACAGGTCTTGATGCCATGATCTACCTCAGCATAATCACGAGATGCGGTAGCATTCTCATGAGTAAACTGACGGACACTGCGGAAAGCCAGAAAAGGACGGAAACGAAGGGTTGTAGCCGAATGGCCGTCTACCAGGGTATAGCGAATCAGAATGCGATTCTCATAATGCTGGAATACAACTTCCTTTTTCAGGATAACACCACCTACGCGATAAAGGGTAGTTGGCACTTTATCACAATCAAACTCACGAATGTACTTGTGGCCCATCGGACTGTAGTTGTTGCCCTGGTACTTGTGCAAGCCGAGGTTAAACTCTGCTCCATGCTGAATCACCGTAACATCCAGCGAACTCAAGAGCACATGATTCTCATCGTCCAGTTCTGGAACCGGCACGACAAGTAATCCGTGATACTTGCGGGTATTACAGTCTACAATCGTTGAGCACGAATATGCACCCGAGCGATTTGTTCTCAACAACTCCTTAGGCAACGACTCTTGAAGATTCGTCATAAGGGCCTTTTCGAATTTTAGATAACTCATAGATCTATATTAAGGTTCTATATTTTTGTTGACTAAATTAATTGCTTTCAAAGGTAACACTTTTTTGTGGTATAACAAAGCTTTTTGTATGCCATTTTTAGAAAAAATTGTCTTTTTATGTTTTAAAACATATTTTTAGACAAAAATGCTTGATTATTTCGAGAAAAAGCATTACTTTTGCACTCAGTTTTCAGTTTAAAAGATTTGTACACATGGCAGCTAGAGGAAAATACGATAAAGAAAATATAGCAATGCTGATTGCTAAGCTATGGGGAGGCATCACTGATGACCAGTTCGATTTACTGAAAGAACATCTGGAAATCAAGAAGTATAAGAAGAACGAAATCATCTACAAGAACGAGGGTACTCCCGAATATGCACTATGTCTCATAGCGGGAAAAGTGAAGATATACAAAGAAGGTATCGGTGGCAAGAGCCAGATTATCCGTGTTATCAAACCGATTGAATTTTTTGGTTTCAGAGCCTATTTTGCAGATGAGATATACAAGACGGCAGCCATGTCGCTGGAAAACTGCATCGTTGCCCAGTTCCCGCTGGCAGTTCTCATGAAACTGATCTCCAAGAGTTTCAACATCGGCTTCTTCTTTATCAAATATCTCAGTGTGGAAATAGGTAAATCGGACGACCGTACCGTGAACCTCACCCAGAAACATATCCGTGCCCGACTTGCCGAGGGACTGATATTTCTGAAAGACTCTTATGGGTTAGAAAAAGACGGAAAAACTCTTGACATCCGATTGAGTCGTGAAGATCTGGCAAATCTCTGTAATATGACAACGAGCAATGCCATCCGTACGCTCTCAGCCTTTACGGCAGAAGGACTCATCAATACTGAAGGAAGGAAAATCAAAATCTTACAGGAAGAAGAAATCATAAAAATAGCAGAACTCGGATAAAGTTCTGCTATTTTTTATTTATATGTTTTACATTATACGTTTTTCTTGATACATTTCCCTTATTACGGTCATACCGGTTATACGGGTATCAGGAAGTTGATAACCTCCTGAATTACAGTAATCTGGAATGGGCCTACCGGTGTATTCATCAATCTGCCATCAATACCTATCAGGGCATGCTGGGCATCGAGCACCTCTACCTCTCGGGTACGGTAAGGATGCACACTCTTATGGTTGAGGAACTTACCTTTCACAAAAAGATAGATTCCCTCGAAGAGCTGGGTTGTCTTAGGATGAGATACCACCGACACATCGAGCAGTCCGTTATATGGCACAGCATTCGGAGTCTGTCCATATCCTGTTCCATTGCCTATACACATCGTCATCACTCTACGCTTGATAACATCCGAATTGATTTTCACATGCATCTTATAGTCCAGACGCTGGAATATCATCAGGATGAAGGAACAGAGAAACGACAGGGTACGTGAACCGAAGATATGATGGGTTTTTCGTCTCAGGTTCATGATGGCGGCGATGAGTCCGATATTGATACAGTTGAGGAAATAGCGACGGCATTTCTCCCCCTTCTTGTTCACATAGCGGATACAACCGAGGTCAATCTTTCTGATACGACGTTTTTTCAGCGACGCCACCGTCTTCTCGATATCGCTGTCGCTGAATCCCCAGAAGTGGGCAAAGTCGTTCATCAGTCCATTAGGAATAACACCCAGTGCCACCTCTTCTCTTTCTTTCGGATCTATCTGCATCAGACAGTTTACGGCATCATTGAGCGCAGAATCTCCACCAACGATGACAATGGTCTTATAACCATTGTTGATAAACATTCTGATGAGCCGTTCTACGCTCTTCTGATTCTCGCTCTGCACAAAGTCGTAATCCACGCCCTGCTGCTTGAGCACCTTCTCTATTTTTTCCCAGCGCTTGTTACTTCGCCAGCCTCCTCTAGGGCAATAAAGCAGCCCCCATTTATTCTCGTTTACCATTGTCTCTTCTTTGTAATTTGAAAGTTGTAGAAATATTACTTCCGCCTAGCCACCGTTGCATCCGATTCCATCGGATGCCAGCCCTAGCCAGATTCCAGGCCGCAGCCTAGCTCCTCATCAGCTCCAAAACCGTCTCCACCTTTTTCTCCATTGGCTGCAATGCATCTACCCAATGGATAGTAAAGCCTCTGCGCTCCATACCTCTGAACCACGTCATCTGCCTTTTGGCAAACTGATGGATTGCTATTTCCAGACCGCGATACATCTCATCGTATGAAGTCTTACCAATCACATATTCTGTAATAAACTTATATTCCAAACCATAATAGATGAGATTTTCGGCAGGAATACCACGATCTAGCAGTCCCTTGATTTCATCTACCATTCCCTCATCCAATCGCTGTTTCAGTCTCCGTGAAATTTTCTCCCTTCTTGCGTCCCGGTCTATGCTGACACCAATAATCAGCGAATCAACCGCAGGGAGTTCACGTTCGGGCATCGGATGCTCCAGATTATAACTTTCAATCTCTATCGCCCGGATAGCTCGCTGTGCTGTATCCACGTCTGTGCGATTGTGCATATTAGAACCCGTTTTCGCCTTCAGCTCTTTCAGTATCAGCGTAAGTTCCTCTAAACTCTTATGAGCCAATGACTCACGGAGTTCCGGGTTCTGCGGAACAGGTGAGAGATGATAACCTTTCAGCACCGACTCAATATAGAGTCCTGTACCTCCACATAATATCGGAAATGCCCCTCTCTTCTGAATATCCTGATAGGCATCATAAAAATCCTGCTGATATTCAAAGAGATTATATTTCGTACCAGGCTCACAGATGTCAATAAGGTGATAAGGTATCTGCTTGCCATGGATGGTATAGTCAGCCAGATCCTTACCCGTACCTATATCCATGCCGCGATATACCTGGCGGCTGTCAGCACTAATGATTTCAGCGCCCTTGGCAGGGGTACCCGACAAATGGGCACCCAGGCTATTGATCCTGGCTGCAAGAGCGGCAGCAAGACTCGTCTTACCACTCGCCGTAGGTCCCAATATGGTTATCATCGAATATTTCATGCCGCAAAGTTAAATGAAATTATTGAAAAAACAAAATAAAATGAAAAGAAATTCTCACTTATAAAAACAAAAAGCCGTCCAGCATTGAAAAAATGCTGGACGGCCATATACTTAATCGTTAAGAGACAACGAATTAACCGTTGTGCTTCTTCATGATCTTGATCAACTCAACAACCTTGTGTGAGTAACCAATCTCGTTGTCATACCAAGAAACAACCTTAACGAAGTTGTCTGTCAAATAAACACCTGCGTTAGCGTCGAAGATAGATGTCAAAGCGCAACCCAAGAAGTCAGAAGAAACAACAGCATCCTCTGTGTAACCGAGTACACCCTTCAACTCACCCTCAGAAGCAGCCTTCATAGCAGCGCAGATAGCCTCCTTAGAAGCAGCCTTCTTCAAGTTAACTGTCAAGTCAACAACAGATACGTCCAAAGTAGGAACACGCATAGAGATACCTGTCAACTTACCGTTCAACTCAGGGATAACCTTACCTACAGCCTTAGCAGCACCTGTAGAAGAAGGGATGATGTTGCCAGCAGCTGCACGGCCACCACGCCAGTCCTTCATAGATGGACCATCAACAGTCTTCTGTGTAGCAGTTGTAGAGTGAACAGTTGTCATCAAACCTGTCTCGATACCGAAGTTATCGTTCAATACCTTAGCGATAGGAGCCAAGCAGTTTGTTGTACAAGAAGCGTTAGAAACGATCTTCTGACCATTGTACTTGTCAGTGTTAACACCGCAAACGAACATATCAGCCTGGTTACCGTTAGCGTCAGCCTTAGAAGGAGCAGAAAGTACTACGTACTTAGCACCAGCCTTCAAGTGCTTCTCAGCCTTGTCATAAGCGAGGAAGAGACCTGTAGACTCAACTACGTACTCAGCACCAACCTCATCCCACTTCAAGTTCTCAGGATCACGCTCAGCAGTAACACGGATGTGGTTACCGTTAACGATCAACTCGCTCTTCTCAACGTCAGCCTCGATAGTACCGTCGAAATGACCGTGCATTGTATCATACTTCAACATGTAAGCCATGTAATCAACTGGGCACAAGTCATTGATAGCTACTACCTGTACTTCCTTTGCGTTCTCAGCCTCAACTGTAGAACGGAATACGAAACGACCGATACGGCCAAATCCGTTAATACCAATCTTAATCATTGTCTTAATATTTAAATTAATGGTTTAAAAATATTACTATTTTGTTTCAAAGAGAGCCATCAAGCGAATCCGAAGGAGCTGATAACACCTTTTTTCATCCCTATCAAGCTTTTTTCTTCTTTTCGAGCGCAAAGTTACAAAAAATTTTCTAACTTTGCAACCGGAACGAGTATTAAATAAGTTAAAAAAGGATGGTAATACTATAATATCACCTCATTTTTTACACTTATTATGACATAATGCTAACTCCATATTGCAAAAAAGAAGTATTAATAAAAAAACGATTGAGAGTATGGGCAAATTTTTAAATGATTTCAAGCAGTTCGCCATGCGAGGAAACGTGCTCGACATGGCTGTCGGTGTCATCATTGGTGGAGCATTCGGCAAAATTGTCAGTTCCGTAGTGGATGACATCATCATGCCACCTATCGGATGGCTTATCGGGGGTGTGAACTTCTCCGACCTGAAGTTCACCCTTCCTACGGTAGAGATGATTGGCGGTGAGAAACTCGAGACGGCTACCATTAATTATGGTAACTTTATCCAGACTACCCTCAATTTCCTCATCGTAGCCTTCTGTGTGTTCATGCTGATTAAAGTGGTGAATAAGCTTACCGCTAAAAAGAAGGCAGAGGAGACCAAGCCTGCCGAGACACCAAAGGCTCCGGAACCAAGCAACGAGGAGAAACTACTGATGGAAATTCGCGACCTGCTGAAGAAAAAGCAAGCATAAGACCAGGAAAGGAAGGCATAAGAAAAGGAAACAAGTAGCCCAGAAAAGACAAAAGCATCTCGTACATGATGCTTTTGTCTTTTCTGGGCTACTTCTATATATACACTGGGCACTGCGCATTATCTGCCTTACTGTCCTCCCTTTCCATTTCTTTTCTGATGCCAGCGCTTGGCAAAATGCTGCATATCCTGACGTTCCAGGTCATATACTCGCTGAATCTGCTTTGGCGTGAGGAACCTGGAATAAGCGGCATAATACTTTTCTCGAATATCGAGCATCTTTCTGCCTTGTTTGAAATCTGCCCTGATAGCCTTATCCACCTCCGCATCGGTCATCTCCGATCTCTTCTTATGCGGATACCTCTTCATGGTTGCCGCCATTTCCTTACGGCAATTATAGAAGGTCTGGATAAACTTCTTACTCGTTTCACCGTCCAGTTTCAACGATTGGGCAATACGGGTAGCCTGCGACTTTACAAACTGCTCCATGTTAGGGCGTGGTCGCTTACCATCTCTCGGTTGTTCGCCATCGCCTGGCTTCTGCTGCAACATAGCCATACAAGTGGTAGCCACCATGAGGAAGCATGCTGCCATCATATACTTCATTTTCTGTACCATAACTTTATTATTTTTGCATCTATCTTTTTCTTCAAGCATTTTTATGCGCTGTTACTCCATGCCGAGGAGTACATCGTTGGCATAGGTAGCATACACTTCCTGCTGCTCTTCTGTACTCAACTGGTCGTATGCCTTATCCACGGGTGCCATGCTTGCCACCGGTGTTACCTCTTGAGATGCTGAAGAATCGACAGAAACGCCATTGCCTATCAAAAGCCCCACGCTAACGGCAGCCGCCACGCTCGCTGCAGCCAACCAGATGCGCTTTACCATCGCCTTGCGGGGATGCTTCTTCTTTTGCAGCTCCTCCTTTGCTACCTGGGCAAGTACATTCGCCTGCATCTTGTCGAAGAAATCTTCCGGCATGGAGAACGGCATCTTCTTACCTACTCTATCTAAGTTGTATTCTCTATCCATATCTATATTCTTTTTCATTAATTACGTTATGAAATTACGTTACGAACCGTTTCATCTGTTCTATAATCTTAGCCTTGGCAAAATGGAAGTTTGCCTTGGCAGAGCTTTCAGATGTCTCATTGGCTTCTGCTATTTCCTTGAAACTCATCTCGTCGTAATAGCGCATGTTGAAAACCGCCTGCTGCTTGGGCGGAAGAGAATGGATGGCTTTCTGCAAAGCCACGGTCTCCTCATCGCCAAACTCGAAATAGCGGTCTGATTCCACACCTCGAACTCCATCCAAAGGACAAGATTCCAGCTTCTGTACCCGAAAACTACTCAGCGTAACATTGGTTGCTACCCGATAGAGCCAGGAGAACAACGAACTGTTGCCTTTGAAACTTGAGAACGAGCGATACACTTTCAGAAACGTTTCCTGCAGCAAATCCTGGGCATCATCATGTGATACCACCAGTCTTCGGATATGCCAGTAAAGCCGCTCCTGATATGCATCCATCAGCAATTTCATCCCCACGTTGGGATTTGATTGCATCTTCTCTATGATTTCCTGATCAGTACTATTCATTGTTCTCATTTTATAAGTTAGACTACCTAAATGTCAAAAGGTTAAATGGATAGGAATATTTTTCTTGTAATAAAAAAGGCAGTACAACCCCCAAAGGGCGTACTGCCATATACTTTTTTTATGTTATCTGTGGAGATTACTCCAGTTATCAGTGGAGATTATTCCCACTCGATTGTCGAAGGTGGCTTTGAAGAGATGTCATAGCAAACGCGGTTAACACCCTTCACCTTATTAATAATCTCGTTGCTTACCTTTGCCATGAAATCGTATGGCAGATGTGCCCAGTCGGCTGTCATCGCATCTGTACTGGTTACGGCACGCAATGCAACAGGGTGCTCGTAGGTACGCTCATCACCCATCACACCTACCGAGCGGACAGTAGAGAGCAATACGGTACCAGCCTGCCAAATCTGATCGTAGAGAGATACCTCAATCTCACCATTCTGCATATCAGCAGGAACACCGGCAGCCAAGACGCGGCGAGCTTCCTCACCACTCAACTTCACCTTGTACTCACGCAAGCCACGGATATAGATATCGTCAGCATCCTGAAGGATACGTACCTTCTCAGGAGTGATGTCACCCAAGATACGAACTGCCAAACCAGGACCTGGGAACGGATGACGGGTAATCAGATGCTCTGGCATACCCATAGAGCGACCTACACGGCGAACTTCATCCTTGAACAACCACTTCAAAGGCTCGCACAACTGAAGGTTCATCTCCTTAGGAAGACCACCTACGTTGTGATGGCTCTTGATTACCTTACCAGTGATATTCAAGCTCTCGATACGGTCTGGATAGATAGTACCCTGAGCCAACCACTTGGCACCTGTCTGCTTCTTAGCCTCAGCATTGAACACCTCTACGAAGTCGCGACCGATAATCTTACGCTTCTTCTCCGGGTCTGTTACGCCAGCCAAATCGGTAAAGAATTTCTCTGATGCATCAACACCTATCACATTCAAGCCCAAGCACTTGTAATCTTCCATTACATCACGGAACTCATTCTTGCGGAGCATACCGTGATCTACGAAGATACAGGTCAGGTTCTTGCCGATAGCCTTGTTCAGGAGAACGGCAGCCACACTAGAGTCAACGCCACCAGAAAGCCCCAAGATAACCTTGTCGTCGCCCAACTGTGCCTTCAACTCAGCCACAGTAGTCTCAACGAAAGAGTCAGCACTCCAATCCTGCTTGCTGCCACAGATGTCAACCACGAAGTTCTTCAACAACTGTGTACCCTGCAAAGAGTGGAATACCTCTGGGTGGAACTGAACAGCCCAAACAGGCTGCTTGGTTGAAGCGTATGCAGCATACTTCACATTAGCAGTAGAAGCGATGCACTTGTAATCCTCTGGGATGGCTGTGATGGTATCACCATGGCTCATCCAAACCTGCGAGTTCTCTACGAAGCCCTTGAACAAAGGATTCTCTGCATCAAAGTGCTCCAAGTTGGCACGGCCATACTCACGGCTGTCAGCAGCCTCCACCTTTCCGCCCTGAGCGTAAGAGAGGAACTGAGCACCATAGCAGATGCCGAGCACAGGAATGCGACCGATAAACTGGCTCAAATCTACCTTGAAAGCTTCCGGATCATGAACGGAGTATGGGCTACCGCTCAAGATAACACCAATCACAGATGGGTCATCCTTTGGAAACTTGTTGTAAGGCATAATCTCGCAGAAGGTATCAAGCTCACGAACACGACGGCCAATCAGCTGTGTGGTCTGTGAACCGAAATCCAAAATAATAATCTTCTGTTGCATAATATCTAATTTTAATTTATAGTTTACAATTTATAGTTTATAGTTTATAGCAATCTTGCTATACGGCATAGCCGCTATTAACTATAAACTATTAACTAACGATTTTAGGAACGCTTCCGCCTCTTTCAGCGTCTCCTGCTTTCCCACATCCATCAGTTTGAGGTCGTTCTTCACATATCCCTCTATACGAACCTTGTCGCAATGTTTCAGATAGAAGTCCATGATAGGAAACTTATCCGGTTCCTCCTCCATCAGCGGGAAGAGCGATGGGGCTACCATGTGAATGCCCGAAAAGGCATACATCTTATAGTCTTGGGGATTGAGGTCCGGATAAGGACTCTTCACCTCGCCCGTCTCTATATTCGTCCAGCCCACCAGTCGCATACTTTCATCGAAGAGGAGATAACGCTTGGTCTTGCGTTCGCTCACCATCAGTCGTGCCGCTATCATATCCTGGCTCTCCATCTGGTAGAACTTTTTCAAGTCCACATTACTTAATATATCAACATTGTGGATGAGGATAGGTTCCGTTGGTTCAAAGAGGGGCCATGCCTTCCTGATACCTCCACCCGTTTCGAGAAGTTTTTCACTTTCATCGCTGATACGGATATCCATGCCGAAGTTATCGTTCTCGCGAAGATAATCGATGATTTTCCGGGAGAAATGATGCACGTTCACTACAATGCGAGTGAAACCGGCATCCTTCAGCTGAAAGATGACACGTTTGAGCAAAGGTTCTCCACCGACACTTACCAGGGCCTTCGGAATACGGTCGGTAAGTGGCTTAAGGCGAGTGCCCAAACCTGCTGCGAATATCATTGCTTGCATCATTGCTAAATAGCTATTTTAAAATGTGCGTGCAAATTTACTAACTTTTTGCGAGATAGCCAAATTTGCACGCTATTTTCTATTGTTTTGCCGGCAAAACCTGTTCAATATGCTGTTCACGATGACAAATCTGCACTTCTACACCAAACTTCCGGTGAATATGTTCGGCAAGATGCTGCGCAGAATATACACTGCGATGCTGACCGCCTGTACATCCGAAACAGAACATCAGAGAGGTGAAACCACGCTGCATGTAGCGGTTTACATGATGGTCGGCAAGTGCATAGACATGATCCAGGAACTTCAATATCTCACCATCATCCTCCAGGAATCGGATAACAGGTTCATCCAGACCCGTCAACTTCTTATAAGGCTCGTATCTGCCAGGGTTATGGGTACTTCTGCAGTCGAAGACATAACCTCCACCATTGCCCGATGGATCCTCTGGAATGCCCTTACGGAAAGAAAAACTATACACTCTTACCACCAGCGGTCCCTTACCATCATATTTAGAATAGGTGGCAGGTCCGTCCTGCGGATGCGCACGATAGATATTGTTGTCGGTAGTCTTATAGCCGTCTGCACGACTCAGCGCCACACTCTCTATCACCTTGAACTGAGGCAATTCGGTCAGTCTTCTCAACATATCCATCATATAAGGATAAGGGAATACCTTGTCACCCATCTTCAGAAGATCGCGCAGATTCTGGATAGCTGGCGGAATACTGTCGATGAAATGTTTCTTGCGTTCGAAATAGCCGCGGAATCCGTAGGCGCCCAAAACCTGCAAGGTACGGAAGAGAACAAAAAGACTCAACCGGTTTACAAAATGGCGCACCGATGGTACCTCGGTATAATGCTTCAATGACTGGTAGTATTCCCAAACCAGTTCTCTGCGCAGTTTGAACGGATACTTAGCAGATGCCTGCCAGAGGAATGAGGCGAGGTCATAATAGAACGGTCCTTTTCTACCACCCTGAAAATCAATAAAGTATGGATTTCCCTTATCATCCAGCATGATATTGCGCGCCTGAAAATCGCGATAAAGGAAACAATCCATCGGTTCTGATGTCAGATCCTTGGCAAAAAGCCGGAAGTTGGCTTCGAGCTTCAGTTCGTGAAAATCCAAATCGGTAGGCTTCAGGAAACAATACTTGAAGTAGTTGAGGTCGAAGAGTACACTGTCCACATCGAATTCTGGCTGCGGATAGCAGTTCTGCCATTCCAATCCTCTTGCACCGCGAATCTGGATATTCGGAAGTTCACGAATGGTTTTCTTAAGGAGTTCCTTCTCTTTCTGATTGTAACGTCCGCCCGCATCTCGTCCGCCCTTGATGGCATCGAAGAGCGAAGTACCGCCAAGGTCTGTCTGAAGATAGCAGAGTTCATCATCGCTCACCGCCAGAATCTGGGGAACAGGCAACTGTCTGAGCTGGAAATGCTGAGCCAGATATACAAAGGCATGATCCTCATCACGACTGGTTCCTATCACACCAATTACCGTATCACCATCATGCCCAATGATACGGAAATACTGCCGGTTACTCCCCTGCCCTGCCAATTTTATGACATCAGCCGGTTCTTCACCCGCCCATTTTTTATATAAATCAATCAGCTTTTCCATCATTATTCAGTTTACGTCGTTTCCGATCATCATCAATCTTCTGTGCGAAGTTATCTCCGATAAAGAGAAGCAATAAGATACCCAGCGTAGTAAGGAACGAGTTTGTAGTAGTCATTCCCAACTCTGCCTTTGTAATATAAATGAGTCCTCCGATAACAATCAGAAAGACCACTGCTTTTTTCCAATCAATATTGTTCATGCTATGAATTTTCTATTATGCTGCAAAATTACACAATTAAATTGAGAAAACAAAATAAAAACAAAAAAAAATCGGATGTCTCACGACAACCGATTTCCAAAAACAAACTACTTAAAAACTAATCTACTAAAACAAATCAAAAAAATATCTTTGCCATCCCTTAGGATGATACTTTCTTTTATTTACGATGCAAAGTTACAAAAAAAGATTATTCGAACCAAATAATTTTGCTATTTTTTGCATCTTTATGACTAAAAAAACAAAAAAATAGGGATAATTCGCTGAGAATCACCCCTATTTGATATTTTCGCTTTGCAAACTCGCAGTCTTACGATGTGCTTTGTTTGCTCAAATTATTCATCTAATTACATCATGCCACCCATACCAGGTGCTGCAGCTGGTGCAGCTGGTGCAGGCTCTGGTTTGTCAACCAACACACACTCTGTTGTCAGGAACAAGCCTGCAATAGAAGCAGCATTCTCCAAAGCTACACGCTCTACCTTGGCAGGATCTACGATACCAGCCTGACGCATATCTTCGTAAACGTCCTTGCGGGCATTGTAACCGAAGTCACCCTCGCCCTCGCGTACCTTATTTACTACTACAGAACCCTCGCCACCGGCATTGGCAACAATCTGACGGAGAGGCTCCTCAATAGCACGCTCTACGATACGGATACCTGTTGTCTCGTCAGCGTTATCACCCTTCATATCCTTCAACGCCTCGAGAGCACGGATATAAGTAGTTCCACCACCAGCAACGATACCTTCCTCGATAGCGGCACGGGTAGCGCAGAGTGCATCGTCAACACGATCCTTCTTCTCCTTCATCTCAACCTCAGAGTTGGCACCTACATAGAGGACAGCTACACCACCGGCGAGCTTAGCCAGACGCTCCTGAAGTTTCTCCTTATCATATGAAGACTTGGTATTCTCAATTTCGTTCTTGATCTGAGCTACGCGATCCTGGATATTAGCCTTCTCGCCATGACCATTAACGATAGTTGTATTGTCCTTGTTGACGGTAACCTTGTCTGCTGAACCCAGCATATCCAAAGTTGCCTGCTCCAACTTCAAGCCCTTCTCCTCAGAGATAACAACACCGCCTGTCAATACTGCGATATCCTCCAACATGGCCTTGCGACGGTCACCGAAGCCTGGAGCCTTCACAGCGCAAATCTTCAAACCGCCACGCAAACGGTTAACTACCAAAGTAGTCAAAGCCTCAGAATCAACATCCTCAGCGATAACCAACAAAGGACGACCACTCTCAGCAGCAGGCTGGAGAATTGGCAAGAACTCCTTCAAGTTAGAAATCTTCTTATCATAAAGAAGGATGTATGGGTTATCCATTACACACTCCATCTTGTCTGCATCAGTCATGAAGTAACCGCTCAAATAACCACGGTCGAACTGCATACCCTCAACAACACCGATGTTGGTATCACGGCTCTTGCTCTCCTCGATAGTGATGACACCATCCT
>ENA-OPRX01000094-OPRX01000094.1-human-gut-metagenome-genome-assembly--contig:-NODE-94-length-66829-cov-4.133540_pt1 | contig 66829 bp, 50 predicted proteins | sample MGYA00241450_ERZ501892 | MGnify/ENA primary metagenome ERZ501892 (study PRJEB25962, sample SAMEA2042223) | human gut metagenome | biome: human gut; feature: human-associated habitat; material: faeces...
TCAGTTGGTTAGAGCGTCAGATTGTGGTTCTGAATGTCGTGGGTTCGAGTCCCACTAGTCACCCTTTCAAAGAGGCTGTCTCAAATAATATTTGAGACAGCCTCTTTGCATTTGTAAAAAATGGGCAAATCTATAAAGTTTTATCGGTTTAAAGAATGATGTAATGGAAGAATTTGTATATTTGTAAAAACCTTGAAGCATAACCTATATTCTTGATACAAAAATTAAGTTGTTTTTTTACGGAAAGAGGAAAGACTGTACAATTTTAAATCAATAAAACGAATATTTTATGAAAAAACTGTTTCTTGTTATTGGCTTGATGACCTCTGTTATCTTTTGTAATGCGCAAAGTACCTATGAACCTGAATTTATTGGTGAAACGAATTTGCTGTGTATATCAGGAAGTGATACAATATCCATGGCTTTGGATAAAGAAAATGCTAAGATTAAATCCAAGGCTGGTGCTTCCTTATATTTGACAGGAATTGGTTCTGTAAAAACTCGTATTCATGTAGAAGGGAATACTTCTTCCTGTGTTGCAAAACCGGATTGTGCCTATAGGCTGGTCGTAAGAAGTGCGAATAATGATACAGATCCCAATACATTTATTCAGCTGATTCAGTTTGAAGTGAAGAAAAATGAAAGACGATGTGAAATTGGAAAGATAAATACTTTCAAGGGAAGTTCTTCCGGAACAGAACAGCTGATTGAATACAAGGCAAAACGGTATGGAGAGAGTTCTTATTTGCTCTCTTTTGATCCTGTTGTTCCTGGGGAATATGGTGTATTTATGTCGAATCCAGATGCAAGGGATGAAAAAAGGATGATCATCTATTGTTTTAGTGTAAAATAGTCTTTCATAAAAAAAACAACTGATTGAAGAGAAGATTCATTCGACATTATTAATGATATAAATAAAAGAAACATGAGAAACTTTGATTATCAGACCCCGACACGACTGATCTTCGGACGTGATGTTGTGGCGGGGCTTCCTGAAGTGATGCGTCCGTTCGGACGTCGTGTTTTGCTGACCTACGGAGGCGGAAGTATCAAGCGAATCGGACTGTATGACCGTGTCAGGGAATTACTGAAAGACTTTGAAATCTTTGAACTGGGCGGGATTGAACCGAATCCGAAGTATTCCACCAGTGTTGTGGAGGGGGTACGTATCTGTAAGGAACAGCATATCGATGTCATTCTTTCCGTTGGGGGAGGTTCGGTACTTGACTGTTCGAAAGCCATTGCCGGTGGAGCCAAGTATGATGGTGAAACCTGGGACCTGATTACCGGTAAGGCTCCTACTTTGGCTGCCCTTCCGATTGTTGATATCCTGACTCTGGCTGCTACGGGCAGTGAATATGATGCCGGAGGTGTCATTTCGCGTACGGAAACCAATGATAAGATTGCTTACATCGATCCACATCTGTTCCCTGCATGTTCTTTCCTTGATCCGACTTATACGTTTACGGTCAATGCCAAACATACGGCAGCGGGAGTGGCTGATGCCATCAATCATGTGATGGAGCAGTATTTCACCCATGCTTCCAATTCTGTAGCTGACGGTTTTTGTGAAACCCTTGTCAAGACTTTGATGAAATATGCACCGGTTGCGCTGGAGAAGCCCGATGACTATGAAGCCCGTGCGGAGATTATGTATGCCTGTACCTTTGGCTGCAACGGCTTGCTGGCTCTCGGAACAGCAGGGTCTCCCTGGCCGATGCATGGTATTGAACATGCTCTTTCGGCTTATTATGACATTACACATGGAGAAGGACTGGCCATTATTACTCCGCACTGGATGCGCCATGTACTTAATGAGCGTACACAGGAACGTTTCGTGAAGTTTGGCCTGAATGTGTTCGGACTGTCAGCAGACATGGCTCCGGCCGAGATCGCAGAACAGACTATCGTATGTACTTCTCAGTTCTTTAAGAGTCTGGGTATGCCGATGACCTTGCGCGAAGTCGGTATTGATGACTCCCGTCTGGAAGAAATGGCCCATCACGTTGCCGTTAATGAAGGACTGGATGCACCGGGTACCTTTGCTCCGCTGAATGAGCAGGATATCCTGTCCATTCTGAAGGCAGCGCTGTAAATCAGAAAGAAACTCTCTGTTCCAGCCTTTGATGTGACAGCTTTAGGTTGGAACAGAGTATTATAACAGATAACTTTAGATCAAACCTGTAAAAACAATACTGACACATATGAAGAGAATCGCTCTACTTGGACTGGCTGTGATGACTGTGGCTATGTCATACGCTCAGGGGATTAGCGGAACCTGGAAAGGAATGCTGAATGCGGGAAATCAGAAGCTGGAAATTGTTTTTCATTTCGATCCGTCGAAAGATGGAGGCGGTGCTGCTACCATGGATGTCCCTGCACAAAGTGCCATGGGTATTCCTGTTCGTCTGAATCTGCTGTCAGCCGATTCCGTCAGTCTGGATGTCCTGGCTCTTCTGATGGAATATACCGGGAAACTGAACAATGGAGTAATCACCGGTACTTTCAGACAGTTCGGTGTGGCATTCCCGTTGGAGTTGAAGGCTGGAGATGCCGGAAAGCCCAACCGTCCTCAGGAACCGGAAAGTCCGTTGGGGTATAAGACAGAGGAAGTTACTTTCACCAATCAGAATGCTCATGTTTCTCTTGCCGGTACGCTGACTTATCCGGTCAATTATACTCCGGACAAAAAAGTACCTGTGGTAATCATGGTTACCGGAAGTGGTGCCCAGAATCGGGATGAAGAGGTGTTTGCCCACAAACCTTTTAGGGTGATAGCTGACTACCTGGCTAAACAGGGGATTGCTTCTTTGCGATATGATGACAGAGGAGTAGGTCAGTCGACCGGGAATCAGGCCGGATGTACTTCGGCTGACTTTGCGGAAGATGCAGCTTGTGGACTTTCATGGTTAAAGAGCAGCGGAAAATTCAATCAGGTCGGGATATTGGGACATAGTGAAGGAGGGCTGATAGCCTTTATGTTGGGAGCTGAAGGAAAAGCAGATTTTTTGGTGAGCATGGCCGGACCTGGAATCAAGGGAGATAGTTTGCTGGTTGAGCAGCAGAATGCTCTTTTTAAGCTGAAAGGAATTCCTTCTAATGTGAGTGTCAGTACTTTGCGGAAAAGTATGGCCACTCAGCCAGGGAATGTATGGCTGGAATATTTTATGGATTATGATCCGCGGCCGGATCTGGAAAGAATTACCATCCCGGTTATGGCTGTCAACGGAAGTAATGATATGCAGGTTCTTTCAGACAGTAATATCAGTGCTATCCGGAACTGTCTTTTCGGGAAGAACAGCAAAAATCTTATCAAGGTATATCCCGGATTGAATCATTTGTTCCAGCATTGTGAACCTGCTTCCTCCATGGATTATTATAAGATTGAGGAAACCTGTTCACCAGAAGTTCTCCGGGATATAGCAGCTTGGATCAATAGTCTGTAGAAATGACTTGTTGTTAATACCGGCAATTATACCATCCATGTATGACGTTTAACAAAATAGCGTATGAAAAAAGTATTAGGCATATTTATAATGTTATTATTTGCATGTACATCCAGGGATAAAAATGAAATACCGACACTCTCTGTAGATTTACATTCGTCAGATGTTTCTTTCGAAGACTTGTTCTCAAAAATAGAGATCATACCTTTGGAGACATCTGATAGTTGTTTGCTGGTGGATGTAGAGAAAATAGTACATGTTGACAGTTTGCTGTATGTTTTGGATAGCAGGCGTCCTGCGCTATATGTGTTTGATGAGAAAGGAGCGTTTGTCAGACAAATATCCCGATGGGGTGATGGTCCGGGAGATCATTTGTTGACTCCAAACGGGTATATGGGAATATATGACTTATGTGGAAAATTTATCAGGCAGGATGTGTTACCTGCCAAGCCTAATTATGAGGAACGATCGTATTTTGGATATGGGTAGTTTGAATCCTTTTTATGAGTACCATGATAATGTGTACTTTGCCACGGCATATCAGAATACAGTCTATAAGTTGACTAAAAAAGGACTGTATCCTGTTTACTGTTGGGATTTTGGCAAAGATGGCATTAATGATGAAATGTTGCAAAAATATCGTTTGATTGAGAATGAAGGAAAACGAAATGATGAGCTGATTAAAGATTTGTCTGATGGAACACTCCCTTTCTGTATGAAATTTCATCGGGAAAATGATCTATATTATTATGTATCTCTGCAAAAAGGTTTAGGTACTGTCAATAAGCATATTAATGTGTTTTATAGAAAACAGGACGGTAGTACATTTGTCTTTGAAAAGTTGGTTGAAAATTTAAGTATAACTCCTCTTCTGTTTACGGAAGATTACATCGTTTCGAAATTAAATTTTGATGATTATACTTGTTTGCGTCCTTTTTTGTCAGAACAAGACTACTCAAAACTTTTGTCGCGTGAGGAAGATGATAATCCGTGTCTGGTAAAGTTTTATTTTAGAAAAGGCGGAAAGAACTCCGGCAGAATGTAAGTTATTGTATGGTATCTTCTGATATAAACTTTTTTAGTTTGGATTTGAGTATACCTTTCCGATAGCCTGTCCACATCTTTAGGATTTTACCTTCCGGTGAAATCAATACGAAATGCGGGATGCCTCCGGCTTTATAACGCGAAGCCAGACTTCGTCCTCCATTTTTCGGTTCCTTCCATTGATAACCCGGCATCTTGTGTTCTTTCAGGAATTTGCTCCAGGAGGTTTTTTCATCATTGGATATTCCTACCAAGGCCAATTTATCGCCATATAGATGGGCAATCTCTTCCATTTCCGGTTCAGACATGCGGCAGGGGCCGCAGTAGATACTCCAGAAATCCAACAAGATGTATCGGCCTTGCAATTCAGACAAATGATGGGATTCTCCTTCAGCGTCATATAGTAAACCATCAGCCATATCGTCTCCTTCTTTCACTGTCGGAGCAGGGAAGGCATATGACTCAATGAGTTTTCCTTTCTCCGTTTCCTGCCATTCGGCCGGCATACGTGCATACAACTGCTGGAAAACAGGACGAAAACTGCGCAATGAATCCGGAATTTTCCTTCTAATTCTTGAGCTTGACAAATGTTTCCTGCTCCAATGAGCAGGAAAAGGGGACACAAGATCTGGATAGCGAGATTTCTTTTCATTTTTCAGTCCGTTTTTATTGTATGGAATGTTCGTCTGTGGATTGAGTTTCCGGAACAGAGCCGAAGCGCTTTTGCAGGAACTCTTTCAGATTGTGGGTTCCGACATCTTCTGTTGAGATACTTCCGTCTTTCTCTACGATTACATAGTGCGGAATTCCGTTGAACTGGAAAAGTTGGCGCATATATTTGTATTCAGTGTCTGTGAGCCGGTAACAGGCTTCTCCTTTCAGGTTCTTCTCTACATAGTCCGTGTAGGCCTTTCCCGGAGATTCTTTTTCGCTGGTTATATAGACGAACTGAAAATCGGGATGGTTGCGGTATTGTCTGCGCAGGTCGGCCGTAGCCTGTATGCCACCCCGGCAGGGACCACAATAGATTCCCCAGAAGTCAATGAAGAGTACTTTGCCGGCATGAGGAGCAATGATACGGTGGAAAATATCGGTAGCTTTCCCCGCAGGAAGCTGGTAGGATGCTGTCCGTCCTGCCGGATGCAGTTCGTCAATCATATCCTTGACTGCAGTCTGCATATAGGGATGGGTAATGATTGCCTGTGTCTTTCCGATGAGGCATTCTGCATCTTTCCGGCTGGCCTGTTGTGCAACGATGGCACGCAGGTCGCGTACACGGGCTATCTGCCAGAGCAGGGGAGAGCGTTCATTACACAGTGCCTGAATGATACTGTCCTGTATCTCATACTTCTTTGCATATATCCGGATCAGTTTCTCATTATCCGGAAGTTTTTTGAAGTCTTCTTCACCTGCCAGACTCTTGTAAGCATTATTGGCTGCTTCGAGTGGGCCCATGTATTCAAAACGGTTGATGAAAACACTTATCCGGGAACAGGCCAGTGCTGACATTTCGTCCAGAGGCATTTGTTTCAGAAAGTCGTAATAGGAAGCATCCGGCTGCACCTGCAATACCTGATTGGCCGTGTCTTGCTGGGCATAATAGCTCCGGGGCATCTGATAGTCAAAATAAATCTCTCCTGCTTTGATGGCTGTATGGTTGCGGATCAGCGAAACTGCTTTTTGTGAAGTTGCATAAAGCCGGCAAAGTGAATCGGCTTGCTGCTGCCACCGGGCAGTGTACGGTTCCAGTTGTTTCTGAAACTGTGCCGGTGTCAGTGTCTTCTGGGCTTTATTCAGCTTCTCGTAAGGATAATCGATCAGGTCATTCAGGGTGACGGCCAGATAAGACAGTGCGGCTGTCTTTCCCATATAAGCCGTGTGGATGAGCGGATATTTGTTGTCGCGTGCCCGGCTTCGTGCCATGATGTCTTCCCAGTCCAGATACATCGTGACTGTGTCACCCGGTTCGGCATAGAATGGAATCCACTGGTTGTTCAGGGTCAGGTTCTGGCAAACGGGATATGACAGGATAAATTTGCATTCGAAACTTCCGTCGGGATTGATGGGGACTACTGTGGGATAGTCCTTGCGGGTAATTTCATTGCTCAGATAAAGAATACCGCTGTCGAATCCCAGTCTCGGATCATAACCTTTCAGATAGCCTTGCAGGTAAACGCTGTCCCGGCGGAAAAAATCCGTGCCATATCCGTTGTCTGCATCCGGTATTGCCGGCTCTTTGTGGGTGCGTACGTAGCGTTGTTCCTCTCCGTCGTTAAGGGCAATGAGGCAGGAACCGTCTTTCCGGGCAGTCAGTTTCAGGGTGACGGTGCTTCCGTCCTTGCGGTCGCTGGCAGTCATCAGGATGCGTTTCCCCTTTTTTCTGCATTCCACGGGAGTGTACAGCCGGTTGTTCAGGATGACGATGGAATCATAGATGCCGTAAGTCCAGCGGCTCTGTGCATCCTCGCTAAACCAGTTTCCCTCTACCGGTTCCAGAAGAGAACGGGGCTCAGAGGCATCAGCCACCAGTGAGATATCGAAAGTATTTCCTTCTCTTCCATTGGGATCTATGAAATGTATTTTCCGGGTTTCCTGGGGCAGAGGTTCGAACAGCAGTACGAAGTCCATTTCTCCCGAATCAGGAAGATAAGTTTCCTTTTTCAGTTCAATGCCTTCAGCTCCCGTTTGCTTGTAGCGTATTCCGGTGGCAGTATCTTCCAGATAATTCTCTCCATCTTCCTTGATCCACCAGTGTGGCCGGAAAATCGCGTGGATGTAGACTTTTGTACATTCGGGGGTACGCTCGATCCGGGTAATGTTGCGGATACTTCCGTTGCGGACCTTGAATGTCGGATTTTCAATTGTTTGTGCTGTCAGTATTCCTGGAAGCAGGATCAGCAGGCATAGGAGCAGCTGTCTGAGGTTTTGCCATGGTGTCTGCCGTTTATCGGTCAAGGATACGGTTGTGGCTGTTCTTGTTTTCATGTGTATAAAAGGTTTATGTATGGTTAGGTTTTATTTGTCAGTTTCGGATTCTGCAGATCGGGTTGAAACACAGATTGCCCCGTTTTTCGCCGCTTCTCCAAAAAGATCAACAGCCTGCTGGCCTTTCAGCACTTTGATGGATTTGATCTGGCTGGGTGAGAGAGCCTGTACAGCTGTTGCATCAGCAGCTTTTCCGTCTATGATGACCAGGGCCTTAGATGGCTGGGAGTCAAACCGGATGGTCGGGATATTTATGTCCGAAGCCTGATCCTCTTTTTTCAGTTTGACTTGAATGATTCCTGTCTTGCTCTTGTCGGTCGTGTATTTGGCCAGAGAAGCCTGATCTTTCAGGACGGTAACTGACTGGATACGCTGCGGATCGATGGCGCGGAAAATCTCCGGACTGACCTCCTGTTCGTTTACCAGAAGAATGACATCCTTGAGGGAAGAGTTGTAGCTTCCATTTTTCAGGAAGATGGAATTGTTGTTTTCGGGTTTGTCGGATGTTTTCGTGAAAGCAAACCGGATCGGTAGCGTCTGTTTCACTCTGATAGCCTGTCCTTTCCGCATGCCGGGTTTCCATCGGGGCATGTTTTTTATGAGCCTCAAACCTTCAGCATCAAGTTGCGGATCCACACTTTCTACCACTTCTGCATCGGTGATGCTGCCGTCTTTGCTGACGATGAACTGTATGATCACCCTTCCCTGTATTCCGGCTTTCTGGGCTTCCTGCGGATATCGTATGTTGTTCCGGAGATAGGTATTCATCGCTTCCATGCCACCTGGAAATTCAGGCATCTGGTCCAGAGCCGAAGAGGGTGCTGCGACTGCTGGCTGTACATTGGGCTGTATGCTGTCGTGTACGGCCGGAGCAATTACTTTGACGGCTGAAATCTCATCAGCTACGGCTGAGACTTCAGGACGGGCAAAGGCCGTAACAGCCAGTGCGGCCAATGGAAGTATATAAAGATACTTGGCCCGTGCCCACGGATTGGATTTTTCTTTTAACATCATAGTGATACGTTTTTTCAGTGAACTGTGATTAAAGCTGTTGGCCATAGAGTAGAGCCTTGTGCCGACAGCTTTTTTTATTAATAGCATCTGGTAATTTCTGGCGTTTACGCCTTCGCGCAGAACGGTTTCGTCGGCTTCATATTCATGGATATTCTGCAATTCCTGTTTCAGCAGCCATGCAGCCGGATTGAACCACTGTACGAAGATGCAGAGGTCGGCTAGCAGCAGATCCCATGAGTGGCGGTTGCGGATGTGGGCCAGTTCGTGGATGAGTATCTCGCGTCCGTTTTCTTCCAGATCCTTTCGGGCAATCACGATCCAGTGCATCCAGCTGAAAGGAGCAATGTCGTGATCGTGTACCACCAGCCGTACATTTTTCTCTTTCCGGTCAGGGAGATAACTATCCAGAGCTTCCCGTTTGCCCTGACGGATCAGTCTGCCCAGCCTGGCCAGTGAACAGAGGTTGCGTACGATGAAGAATACGATACCTGTCAGATAGACCAGCAGGGCTGCACGTAACCACAAGACTGTGGCAGACGGTGTTGCAGCTGCCATGCTTTCGCCTTCCGGCTGTATATCGGCCAGCAGGAGAAGCTGCTCCAGTGTGAGCATTGTTTCCTGTACAGCTGCCGGACTGTTTACACTGGCTTCGACCAGTGGAAGCAGGGAAGACAACACCAGCAGTCCCAGCAGGGCAAAACGGTTGAAACGGTGGAATGTGTCGCGGCTCATCAGCAGCTTGTAGAACAGGTAGAATACGGCCAGGCAGGCGGCGGATTTCAGTATATAGACTAAAAAGGTTCCCATATCGTTATCTGGTTTTTCTGATTTGTTTCCGATTCATAACCGTCCCTCCTCTACCTTCTGTATCAGCTCCTTGAGCTCTTTCAGCGAAATGTCCTCCTCTTTCACCAGCGATGAAACGGCATCCCGGTAGGAATTGTTGAAGTATTTGCTGATGACACTCCGGAGCGTACGCCGGCTGAAGTCATCACGGCTCACGGTGGCATAGTACTGATAAGTGTTGCCATATGCTTTGTGGGAGAGGTAACCTTTCTCTTCCAGTCCGCGTACGATGGTGGACAGGGTATTGAAATGCGGTTTCGGATCGTCATAGAAAGCGAGCATTTCTTTTACAAACAGCGGGCCTTTTTCCCAGAAAAAGCCCATGATTTCTTCTTCTTTTGCAGTCAATCCTTTCATGATTTTTTTCTTTTTCTGCAAATAACGAAAGTTTTTAGTTGATAAACTAATATTTGTAGTTAATAATGGCTAAAGAGATAAATTTACTTTCGTTGCAGCTTGATCGTGCGGTCGTTGTGGCCTGATCGTGCGGTCGTTGTGGCCTGATCGTGCGGTCGATGCGGGCGCATTGTGCGGTTAATTCTGTTTCATGCGGTTTACCTCATTTTTTATATTATTCTTTTCTTCTTATTAAAATGCAGCCCACTGACCTTGCGGTAGCGGGCTGCGGTGTCTGTATGATGTTACCGGGCACAAATGCTCCCGCCCGGAATGGGAGTTCTTAATACTTTGTTACGGTCTTGCCACATTGACAGACATGACGCTTGCTTGCGAAGCATCATTCTGCCCCTTCACATACGCACGGAAAGACTTCACCTTTACTTTGTCTCCATTGGTTATCGGATAGAAGTTGCCGTTCTTCAGGAAGTAGCCCGCGTTGGGTATAACCTCACTCATTGTACCTACCATGAAGTTGTCTGTCGCAGGGGTGGTTACCAGTTCCACGCCTGCGGCACTTTCGGCGCTGAAGGTGATGCTGCCTGTACCGGGTGTTTGATAGAACAGCGGCTTGCCGGCTTCAAAATCGGTTTCTACGAGGGTAATCTCGTTGCTTTCCAACTCCAAAACCTGATAGTAAGTAACCTGACCGCCAGCTACAGAAGTAGGAACGAACGGCAGACAGATGGTTCCATATTGGGAGTTATCTGACAGGGCACGGACATAAGTAACCTTTTTGCTTTTCAACTTGAGGTGGTAACCTGCATACTCGCTAATACCCTTATCGTCAGTCAGCGTTATTTCGCCCAAAACAAGATTTCCCGAACCTTCCAATTCCTTTGCATTTTCGAACGTACCTTCCAATACCAGTTCTCCGTTTACAACCAACTGGTTGGCATCGGCAGTCAAAGTCTTACCATTCGGAATCGTCAGGGTGCTGCCCGCCGGGATGGTGAGGGTGTTCCCGCTTTCAATGGTGAGGTTATCGGTCAGGGTATAGTTGCCGCCCACGGCGCTGGTCTGGTTGCTCTGGCCGTAGATCAGCCAGCTGCCGTTGCCGTTGGGGGCCAGCGGTTTTTCAGCGAAAGACTGATCAAACAATATCACACTGTTGGCCAGCAGGGTGGAGTTGTCCCCGACGGTCACGGACCCTGCGCTGCCAATGGGGTTCATGAAGTAGATGCCGCCCGCCTCGCTCGTCGCTGTTCCGTTCCGGGCGGTGAGGGAGCCGTTGCCGAATATAGTCACGGAAAGGGTAGGGAAAGAGACATTGGCCGAAACATAAAGGCCATAACTGGACTGTCCTGTGCCAGCGGTGGCGGTCACGATGGCATCGTTCACGGTGACAGTCCCACTCGCAGAGATGCCATAACTGCTGCCACTGGTGTCACCGCCGGTGGCGGTCAGCGTCCCGCCCTCCACCGTAACCGTGCCACCGGATACATAGAGACCTGCCGATTTATAACTTCCGCTAACGTCGCCGCCGTTGGCGGTGACGCTGCCGCCTTGCTGGGTGAATGATTCCGTGACAAAGATGCCATAACTGGAGCCTGAGCTTGTCTCAGCGCCCTGCGCGGTCAGGCTGCCGCCGCCTTGGATGGTCAGGTTCCCAGACACACGGGTGCTCTGGGATTCGTCGTTTGGATCCTGAACGCCCGTGACGGTGCTGCTGCCCTCCAGCACGATGGTCAGGTCGCCCTCTGCGTAGATGCCCGCTCCGACATGACCGATGATATTCGTGCCGTTGATGGTGGCGCCCTTCAGGGTCAGGGTGCCGTTGCCGTCGTAGTAGACATTGTAGTTGTCTGCGCTGGCCTCGGTCAGGGTGCCGCTTTCGTCGGTCGTCCAGTAGCCGCCGTTAAGTGCATTGGTGCCGCCCACGGTGAGGGTGGTGGGATTGCCCGCCCATGTCTGTCCGGCACCGAATATGCCGAGCAACGCTGTCAGCAGACAAAGGAGGCGCAGCCGGCTCTTATCGTATAGTTTGTTTCTTGTCTTCATTTTGTTATTCCGTTTATTTTATGGTCTGAATTTTATTGTTTGTCAATCGGCAAGGATATATCCATCGCTGTCAGTTGCCAGTCCGTCCGTCGAAGTATGGATGCTGAATGAAAGGGCTGCGTCTGCCGTGCCGCTTTCCGTCCAGCCGTCGGTACCCCAGTCGCCAACCGTAACGCTGTTGATGGTGGCACCATTCTTACCTACGGTCACGTTGAAGGTATAGGCTTTGCCCGATACCAAACCGTTAGTCAGTTGCTCGTTGGCCTTGACGGTAAGCGAAGTGCCGCCCTGAATGTTCAGCTGGACAAACGTATCATTAGTAGCATACTTGCTCGGCAGCAGGACGGCGGTGAAGCTGTGTTTGGCTTCTGCCGAAGCGTCCTCGCTGAATAGTCCGGTTACTGTCGTTCCACTATTGGCAACGGTCAGTGTCTTTCCATCTACTGTAGTCGTTGTGGTAGGTAACGTGAATGTAGGATCCTGGAATACAGGTTTCTGTGTGGCGTACTGGTCGCCGTAACCGCTTATCTTCACGGTAACCTTGGTCAGGTGGTGCTTGAATGTCAGGTTCAGCGCATCGCTTTTGCTCTGTTCTGCTGCCGCCGTCATATAGTCCGCACGGCCTATGTAGTTGGCTGCGCCCGGAGTATTGCTGCTCTGGTCGGCCGGAAGCTCAAACTGCGTGTAGGAGTCCGTTTTCCCTTCCACGACGGGATAATAGGCTTCAAAGGTGTTTACATCGTCAGCCCAGACCATGTAGTCGGCTCCTTCAGGCTCCCATGTGCTGCCGTTGTATTTGTAAACCGCCTTGTCCTTGCCTGTTATCGCTTCTGGCGAGGTATTGGCTACCGAAATCAGGTCGCCTTCTTCCCATGCGTCGCCTGTTCCTGTCGTGTTCACACGAGTCTGCAGAGCCTCGATGCCTGCACGGATGTGTACGGCCATCGGGTCGTTGGCATAGTCGGAAGAGATGAAATCGTCTTCACTTTGGCAGCCTGCCAACACCAGTGCGAGGGCGGCAGCCGGAATATATTTTGCTATTTTCATTCTTGTTATGTTTATGAACGTTGTTTACTTTTATTCTGTTACTAAGTCGCCGCCTTGCTGTTCCTCACCCCATGACTCGGCAGAAATGGTGCCCGTCGTCACTTTGTCGCGGCCTACGGTAAGATTCAGCGTGTACTGTTTGCCGCTGGCAAACGTAAGGCCTTTGTTGGATGTGAATGTATATACCTTTCCGTTGTCGTCGGTAATTTCCACCTTCAGGCTCTGAGCGAAGGTCTGCGGTACGAGGATGCACTCGTATTGCTCGTTTTCGGTTGTAGCATACAGGGTGATGGTCTGTCCGCTGTTGGTAGTGTTACCGGTTGTTCCGTCAGTCAGATTCACGGTAGTTGCCGTGGCGCAGTTGGAGAGCGTTACCGATGTGAAGGTCAGGTTCTGTCCGTCTTCAAGCTCAGAGCCTTTTTTCAGAGTCACGTTTAGCTTGGACAGCGCATGTTTGAATGTAATGTCGAGTGCCGTTCCGGGTGTGGCGGGTTGCTGTCCGGTACAAAGCAGGTCGGAAGCCTTGACGTTATCTTCGGTGCTCTGGTCGGTCTTCACCGTAAAGGCATAGCTTGCAGCATTGCCCACTGTTCCTGTATAGGGCAGATAGGCGTAATAGGTTACTGTTGCATCATTGCTTTTCCACAGGAGTTGTTCGCCCTGAATCGTCCAGCCATTGTCATATTTCACTTCCCGGTTCGTGCAGTTGTAGCGTTCGTCGCCTTCTGTATCTTGGGTTGTCAGATAAAGTCCGAAACTTCCTTCGGTCAATGCTCCCTGTTCATAACCGGCACGGGTGGCCATCGGGCTTACGTTCACATTCAGTCCGATAGGCGTGTCGGCATAGTCGGGCGTATTGAATACATCGCTGTCGTTGGAGCAGGCTGCCAAAAGGGTGGCCAGCGCTGCTGTTGCTATCATGTTTATTTTTTTCATTTGAACTATTTTCTGTTAAGTTGTTAATTATTTATCTTTCAAAGATTCCTTTTTCGGATGGAACCGGAATCCCGCTCCGGCGGTTTATTATTACTCCAATGTCGGCAGCGCTCCGTTGAGTACGTAGTGCCAACCTGAGTCTGCACTCTGCAGGGCGGTGTTCATGGCGGCAACTGCCGTCTGCCAGGTAACGTCAGTGCCGGCCACCTTATGAGTGTCATCCTTGCCGTTATTAGAACCGGTGCCGCTGCTGAGATTGTTTTCCCAGTAGCAGGCAGCGACAGTTCCGATGTAATTTTCACCCACGATGCCGCCGATTCTACTTCCTCCTAAGCTGGTAATTTCGCCCGTGGCGTGATAGCAGGCGGTTACGGTACCTTGGGAGTTAATTCCCACCACACCGCCGACATGAGCGTAACCATCCGTTATCGTGGCAGTAACGTCGCCCGTGGAGTAGCAGGCCATGAGCGAGCAACCATTTCCCAAGTTGCCCACCACGCCGCCGACAGAGCTAATGCCCGATACAGCCGCTGTGGAATGGCAGCCCTCGATGGTTGACCCGATTAAGCTGCTGGTTCCTGTGTCATAATTAGGAACACAGAGTCCGGATATTCCACCGACATTGATATTACCCGTCACAGTCCCTTCCGCTGAGCAGCCGGAGATGGTGCTAAAATTTCGTCCTACGATACCGCCGGTCTGGTTTTGTCCTGTCACCGTGCCATTGACCGAGCAATTCTCTACAGTGCCATCGGTCTGTCCCGCAATGCCGCCGACGTAGTTTGCACCGGATACGCTTATATTTGCCAGCACCACGTTCTGCACCTTGCCTTCGCTGCCGAGATAGCCAATCAGTCCTACATTGTCTGTTCCCGATTGGTTAATCTCCAGTCCCCTGATGGTCTTGTTGTTGCCGTCGAAGGTGCCGGTGTATGGTCGGCTTTCAGTGCCTATCGGCGTCCATTCGATGCCTGTCAGGTCGATGTCATTGTCGAGGATGATGTTGTGTCGGTATCACCGCTGTTCGCCACATCTGCCGCTACCTTCAGTCCTTCACCGCTGTAAATGGTGATGGTTTTGGTATTGGAATCGTATGAGTAGGCTTCGGTCGCTTCACCGCCATCAATGGAAGTACCGTTTTCCCAGTCGGACACGCTGATGCCCGCATCGTCCAGTTTGATGTTGTCGCGTCCCAGCACAAGGTTCACCGTAGTGTATCTGCCCGGTTGCAGGTCTATGCCTGAAGGGTGGGTATAGGTATATACCTTGCCGTTCTCCAACGTGACGTTGATGCTGCGGAACCCGCTCTGCCCGGGAATCATGATGCCGGCAAAGCTGGCGGATGTGCCCGTGAAGGGAATCACCACAAGGTTTTGACCGGTGGCCGGGGTTACCTCGACAGGATTCTCTAAATAATTCACGGTGGCTTCGGTGCATGCGGTTGCCGTTACCGAAACCACTTCGGGAGCGATTGTCCACTCGTTGCGGAACGAAAGGTTTACCACGAGCTTGGCCATTACATGCTCAAATTCCAGTTTCACGGCAGAACTGGTGGGCTTGGCCGTGGTTCTCGCCACCAGCAGGTCGCTCGCGGTCTGGTTATTGAAGTCCAGCGTATAGGGGTCGGCATCGTAATCGGTAGCTCCGTTGCGCTCGGGATAGATGCCGAGGAAATAGTGGTCGGACGTATTGTCGGCCCAAAGCATCTGCGGCTCGGCGGTCCATGTGCCGTCGCCGCCTAATGTATTGATGGAGTTGTCCACCACAAGCCGCTGCATGTCGTTGTCGGCTCCTAACCAGGCATAGACACTGATGCGGTCATTCGTCTCGAAGGTGGTCGAGTTGCCGCTATGGGCCACACGGGTCATGGCTCCCACGGATGCCGTTACCCTTATCTGTCCAAGGTCTTGCGGTGGCAGTACATCGCTGTCGGTGCTGCACGCAGCCAACAGGATAGCGGTTGTTGCCAATAATAGATTCTTTATATTCATACGTTTGCTGTTTTAATCAGTTATAAATATATAGTCAGCACAGCGGTTTACGCACCCGGAAAAAATATGTTACCGCCATAGTCGCCTTCGAGCGGAGCCCAGTCGGTGATGGTAATGTCATTGTCTAAGGTGATTTCGTCACGTCCCAATGTCAGGTTGACGGTGGTGTACTTGCCTGTTTCCAACGGGATGGAAACCCCTACGTTATAGACGTATGGCTCGTCAATGTCTTTTACCTTGATCTGTATTTCAATTAAATTGCTGTTAGGAATCATGATACCGGCATAGCTGCAAGCGTAGTTGGCTGCCGGTGTTTCCAAAGCCGGGATGTCTATCGCCTTATTGTCGCCCTGTGGCGTAATCTCTCCGGAGAGGAGATTGACGCTTGCCTCCGCCTTTGCAATGGCTCTGACCGATTCCACGACCGGTGTTCCGGACCACTGGCTGCGGAAATTCAGGTTGATGACTAATTTCGACATCAGGTGGCTGAAGGTCAGCGCCACGGGCGTGTTAGTGGGCGTTATGCCCTTGTTCTCAGTGCCGGCATTCATGGCATAAAGAAGGTCGCTTGCCTCCTGGTCTTCAGGGGTCAGTACATAGTTCATGGCTTTCAGGTCGCTTACCTCCTGCACCGGATAAATGCCCAGAAAGTAATGCGCCGAACTGCTGTTTGCCCACAGCATTTGCTGGCTGGCCGTCCATGTGCCGTCGTCGCCTAAGGTGTTGACGGAATTGTCCACCACAAGCTGCTGTGCATCGTCGGCTGCACCCAACCAGGCATAGACGCTGATACGGTCGCCCGTCTCGAAAGCCGATTCGTCGCCGTCGGTTGTCACACGGGTCATCTGCCCGATGGAAGCATCCACCCGGATCTCTTTTGCCGGAGCATAGCCGGGTTCATGGTCGTTCGTGCATGCCGCCAGTACAAGGAGTGCGGCAGCAACGGATAACATGCTCTTCATCATAACTCTATCTCTATTTTATTTGTTAATTATATTCCGGGATTAAAGATGTCATCACTCGTAATCCAGCCTTCGCCCCAAGGGTTAATGTCGGTGGCGGTGATATACATGTAGGGCTGCATTCTGTCGTATTCCAATGCCAGCTCGTAGCGTTTTCCGGCAAGCATCAGGGGAGCTTCTGCCGTGTATTCATGACGGGAGCCGTCGGCAAAGGTCATGACCATGTAGAGCATCGTGCAGGCTTCACCTTGTGCCGTCGGCATCAGGCGGGCATCGGTAGAGAGCGTCCCCCTGTCGGCAACGGCTTGCGGCAGGAGCGCATCTGTCTTTTCGGCGGAAGGTACGACGTAGCTGTTGTCATCGCCGCGCCGTGCCGGATAAAGGCAGGTGGCGGCATTGCGTACCGTGACGGCAAGCGACGCTCCTTCGGGCGCGCCGTCGATACGGACGGCAAGCTCTGCCAGCAACGGAGCGACACGGATGACGGAGCGGAGGTTGACCCCGGTGTCGGTCACTCTCACCCCGGCCACGCCACCGACGGCGTGTGCGGGCGAAGCCGACGGGTCGGCAAGCGAAACGCGCAGCATGTCGGCTGTCCGGACACCGCCCTCGTAATCATACCGGTACGGCTCTGTCAGGCCGCAGACGCCTACAAGCGTATAGTCGCCCTCCGGCAGGCTGAACAGGCCGGATGCCAGTTCTTGCGGAGAGGAAAACTCGTGCGCTTCCACTTCATGCCCCTCCGCATCGTATATCCACAGGTTTACCGGACTTGTGATGTCGGTCGGCTCGATGCCTTCAAGCCATTCCATGCCGACGGCAAGTCCGTGCCTGTCATTTTCGTGTACGTCCTTGTCGCAGGCCGTCCATAGCGGCAACAGCATGAGCAGGGATACATATAGGCAATGTCTGATTGTCTTTTTCATCGTCTGTCCTCCTTTCTTTCCTTGTCTGTCACTTCGGCACGGCGGGCTTTCTCCGCGTCATTCTCGTTCACGTCGCTGCCACGCCCTACGGCTGTAATGCGTCCGGCTGCGATGCCGCGGCCTTCAAGCCACTGTTTGACCGCTTCGGCGCGTCGGATGGAATAGCGTTCGTTTACGCTCCGGCTGCCACGGGTGTCGCACCAGCCCGTTACGACTATGTGCATGTCGGGATGTTCTTTCAGTATGCCGAGTATCGTTTCAAGCTTGGATGTCTCGGACGGACGAAGCGAAATGCTGTTGAAATCGAAATAGACAGTCGGGAATTCAAAATCGGTTTCGGTTGAATTGTCTGCTGCCGTGACAACAGTTTTCTGTGCCGTACTGTCCGTGACGGTCTGTTCCGGTATTTCCGCCGGGGCTGTTTCTACGGCATTGTCCCTCTCATCCTGCGGCTGACCGGTAGATGCCGGGTAAGCAATGCCGTGGTCTGCTTTCTTTCCGCTTTTCTTGCCGAACGCGAAACTGACACGTATGCCGCTTTCCCATATATAGTTGGCTTTGTGCCCGCTCTTGGGAAGTCCGTCCATGCCGTCGCCCGTAAGGTAAGTGACACCACTGTAAATGCCGACACCTATACCGCAGGCAAAACGGTATCCTGCCTGAATGTTTCCGCCTGCACCCAGATGCCATTCCGTATTTTCCTTGCATACTTCTTTTCCGCCGTCAAGGGTGGACAGGGAGGCTTTCGTGCCAACGGCTGCCAGCAGGGGCGACACCTCCACGCTCCACCGGCTTTGACGGGTGGACGGGAAAAAACCAAGCACATCGGCATTGAGCTGCAAACCGTAGCGTTGCGTCGTCACACTGCTTTTCAGACCGGCGTAGTCCCAGCCTTCCATTCCGAGTACCGGAGCATGATAACGGACACCGTCCGAACCAAGCCAGTAATTGCCGGAGATACAGCAATCTCTCTGGCTCATGCTCATTTTCCCGAAAACAGCCAGAGCCTCCAAAGAAAGTACAGGATTGAAACGGTAGCCTCCATAAACTCCGCCGCTGAATCCCGCACGGGTCTTGTCGAAACCGAAACTGCTGAACTGGCTCACACCGAAGGGTACGCCACCTTGCAGACCCACATACCAGCCGGGAAATTTGGTATTTTCAGAAGCATCCTGGGCCATGAGCGGAGCTGCACAGAGCAGGATGCAGAGTAATAGAATATAGTTCCTTTTTTTCATATTATAGGTCATTATCACTTGATGCTGCTTAAATGGAAGAACCGATTTTCTTCTCTTCGATTCCGTCGCATTTCAGTTCTTCTTCAAACTCCGAACGGGCACGTGACTCGTAACGGAAAAAATTATTATAGTACGTGTTCCAGTATTGCTCCACCAGTTGCAGCCGGTAAAGGCTGGCTGCGGATAAAGAATCGAATTTCCTACAGATCAGGACACGTATGTTCCCATCGAGAAGAATCCTTTTTTGATTTTCTCCCTCAGTGGTAAGCTGGAACTGGTAACGGGTGGAATGGCAGCGGCGGCTGACAACCACGTAATAAGGACGTGCGTCGGCAAATATCCCTCTGCCTTTCTGTATCTGACTGCAAATCCTCTTTGCCCGGTCAGTAGTCATTTCGCGGGGACGATACCAGAGATATTCACACCGTTCATGTTCATCTCCCCGGATTGCCGGATGAAAACGGCATACTGTCTTCGTCAGACTGAAAATAATCAACGCCACACCATATACGAGAATACAGACTTCCTTGTTTTGCCATAGGGACCAGAGTAGGGTTACCGAACAGACCGGATAGGCCAAAAGGTACAGGCTTTCCGGATACATTCCCTTCAGACCTACATGTCCGGTGTATTCATAATCAAAACGTTTTCTATAAACCCGTATATAATCGTAAACGAGAAAGGCGTATGCCAGCAAATTATAGGAAAGTACCGTAAAACGGTACATGGAAGAATCCAATAGACCGGCAACGTATGGCAACCATAGAAGAGGTATCAGGCATAGAGCCGCTGTAACTTTCCACATGCTGAATCCGGTAAGGCGGTCGGCATATTCAAACGGATCGTTGTATTCCTGACGCATGAACAGGATACAGGATACCTGACAGGCAGGAAGCACAAGTGACATACTGTCGAACCACTGTCCGGGAGTTACCGTTTGGGACAGGTTCTTGTCCAGCAAGGTAAGCAGTGACATTGCTCCCACAAACAGGACAAGGAGGGAGAAGATTATTTGCATTCCGCGTCCGGGATAGTCGTAGCGGAACGGACGTTCCAGGTAGTCCACATCAGGACGCATCCAACGGGGCATCCATGAAGTATTGCTGTAATCGAGCGTAAACGGAAACGCTGCCAGTCCGCCCAGCAACAGGAATATACTTGCTATAATGGTTATTTCGGTATTCATACGACTTTTGTTTTAATGGGTTAAACGGGGCATACGAATACGGAAAAGGGCGGAAAGCTCCCGTAAAAAGGAGTTTCCACCCTTGCATGTATTGATGATAATAAGTATATTAACGCGTGAAGATACGCCGGTCGCAATGTGTGTGTTTACACAAATCTCACACATATCCAAATTTACAAGACACTTTTTTGAATACAGGTATATGCACGATGCAGCGGACAACGGAATGTTGCCTGAACAGATTGCCATATTTCCTGAAATGTGCTGTAAATCAAAATACATTGTCATTCAATTATTAAATTCCGCTTGCAAAGTTAGCGGATTTTAACGGAAAGTGAGAGGACAATCTTAGAAAATTTGAAGGACAATTCAAGGAAAAATGCTCATAATGAGGGACAATTCAGGGAATTTCCTTAAATTGTCCTTCTGTGTTCTTGTCCTGCATCCCGGATTTCAGGTTTCGGCTGTAAGTCCTTACATTGGAAAAACCGCAATGTGTAGCAATTTCTTCACGGCTTGCCGAAGGGTGTTCTTCCCGGTATCGGACAGCGGCCTCAATCCTGAGCCGGTTCAGTTCCTTATAAAAGGAACCGAAACGTTCTTTCATGACAATGGATACATATTTCCGGTTGCTCTTTACCGCATCTGCCAGTTCGCCGATTTTCAGGTTCGGATTCAGGTAAAGCCTGTCCTCGGTCAATGCTGCCCGTATTTTCGCTTCCAGTTCATCCTTGGCATCAACAGACAGCAGGCTGCTGCCGCTTCCCCGGTCGGACAGTACCGTTTCTATTTTTTCCGCTATGAGTTCTTCCGTTTCTTCTACCACCTCCCGATATTCTTTTCGTTGCGGATGCAATATCCGTATCAAAAGTACGATGTGCATGACAGAAATGACCAGCTGGAACCACATGTTATAATTATGGTCGCCTGTAAAAAACAGCCACCATGCGGCTCCCAGATACAGCACCGGCATGAATACGACAAAACCGGCAAAACGTACCGGAAAATCTTCACTGTTGGAATATTCTTCCTGCATGTGTAGGCGAATCTGGCGCAACAGCCAGCTTGTGGTATGCAACAGCATGGCTGTAAGCAGCAGGGAATATCCTCCGATAAGGAGAAGAAGCATATCACGATGGCGGTAGAGGGTATCTCCACCAATCCAGCCGTATATCCAACAGACCAGTATAATGACAAGAGGAATGATACCGGACAATACAAATATCAGTCTGCGGTGTCTTGTCTTGCTGAAGAAAAACCGGCGGAACGACAACACGCCCGCACCGGGCAACAGCAGCATAAGAAAAACACGCATAAAGAAGTATGCGTCCGGGCTGTCCATGCGGAAAAGCCATACCACAGGCAAGGCAAAACAGGCATAGATAATTGTGATGAGCTTGCGGGCCGGATAAAAATAGGTTTCTTCCTCGTCAAACGGACGGCACATGTGGAAATAACGCACCAACGCACAAAACAGTGACGTAACGACCAGTATCAGGCAGGATGCCGCATAATATATTTCAGGACCTTGTATTATCATATCGGATCTTCTAAAATTTTGCAAAGATACAAAAATCCGTTCGTATCAGGGCTCTAGTCAGAGCTTTTTATCATCTAACCTCCTTATTTTTTCATATGTATGTCAAAGAACGACAGATTATTTTTTAGACATGTCAAGCATTGGGGCATGGTCACGAATTGGTAACGCTGCAATGTCCGGACCTGGCTTTTTCATTGCTTTTTCTGTTTATCACTTTTTATTCGTACTTTTGTGGCGTATATCTTGAAATGGGGTTGTATATAGTGTAATAAACCGAATAATACGTATGAAAAAAGAAGTAAAGAGTCAACGTTTGCAATCGTTGGATGCCTTGCGGGGATTTGACATGTTTTTTATTATGGGCGGAGGAGCTCTGTTTGCCGGATTGGCAACCTGCTGTCCGATTCCGTTTTTTCAGGCAATAGCCAGGCAGATGGAGCATGTGCCCTGGCATGGGGTTGCTTTTGAGGATATGATTTTTCCTCTATTCCTTTTTATTGCAGGTATTTCCTTTCCTTATTCTTTGGAAAAACAGAAAGCGTGTGGGATGAGTTCGGCAGCCATCTACCGTAAGGTGATCCGCCGGGGACTGGTTCTGGTACTGCTGGGTTGCATTTACAACGGACTGCTGGATTTTGATTTTGCTCATTTGCGTTATGCCAGTGTTCTGGGACGTATCGGCCTGTCCTGGATGTTTGCAGCCTTGCTTTTTCTGAATGTGCGGACACGTGTCCGTATGGGAGTTGTAGCCTTGCTTTTTATCGGTTACTGGGCGCTGCTGGCCTGTTTCCCGGCGCCGGATGGCAATGGAGATCCTTTTTCCATGGAAGGGAGTCTGGTCGGTTATGTAGACCGGATGTTTTTGCCGGGACAGTTGTATTTGGGAATTCATGATCCGGAAGGGCTTTTAGGTATTATTCCTGCTGTCGGAACAGCCTCTTTGGGTATGCTGACGGGAGAATGGATCAAGCGGGAAGGACTGCCTGAACTGCGGAAGGTCGCTCTGCTGGCCTGTGCCGGAATGGTGCTGGTCGTTGTCGGATGGATATGGGATCTGGTTTTCCCGATCAATAAAAACTTGTGGACAAGTTCGTTTGCCTGCCTGGTAGGTGGTATATCCATGCTGCTGTTTGCCTTGTTCTATTACCTGATTGATGTACGGCACTGTCATCGGTGGACTTTGTTTTTCCGGGTCATCGGGATGAACTCCATTACGATCTATCTGGCTCAGCGCTTCATTGATTTTGACTATACGGGCCGGTCTCTTTTCGGCGGACTGGCATCACTTTTCCCGGAATCATTCCAGCCGCTGATACTGGCACTGGCCTATATTGCCGTTTGCTGGGGATTCCTGTACCTGCTTTATCGTCAAAGGATATTCCTGAAGGTGTAAATCATGTAATAAAACATATAGAGAGATTGTAAAATTTAGAAAGCGTAGCGAACCGATGGGAAACAGAGTTCGTTACGCTATATTTTTCTCTAGGTAAAAGCCCAGTGGTAACTTGTCTTTGATGTACTTTGTTACTGTTGACGGCGAGGTTAAGGAGTTCGGCTGCAAGATGGAAGCTTGGGGACGAGGTATAGGGCTTATTATGGAAAGTTGTAGAGAGCAAGGACTTCCTGCACCGGAAATCAAAGTTGTTCCGCCATTCGTGAATCTCACAATATGGTTTAAACACTCACTGGCTGGTGAAGTGAAAACATCTACACCCCAAGTGAAAGATTCATACACTCCAAGTCACACCCCAAGTGATGATGATTTCACCTCAAGTCATGACGAAATACAGAAGAAGTCGAATATCATGACACCCCAAGATAAGGTGTTTGAATTTTGTAAATCACCGAAAAGTATAGTTGAAATAGCTGAAATGCTTGGAGTGAACGATAGAAGATGGGTACGCAAGAAAATATATAGCTCCGTTTATCGGTATAAAACTTCAAATGACTATTCCAGATAAACCGAATAGTCAGAATCAGAAATACGTCAGTATTGAGAAATGATATCGAAAGTAGCCAATCTTTTTGTCCTGTCAAGTATTTTGGTTACTTTTGCCCAAGAGTTATTTGATAGCAAAGTTTCGTAAAACGACTTAAATATCTCGTAAAAAGTTGACTTTTCAAATGGTTATGTTAAACCGTTAAAAATCTAAATAAAAGACTATGAATTTAAGAAATAAAATGCTTTGGGCTGGATGTCTGGGTTGGAAAGCCGGAAAAACGGCTGATAAAACTGCAAATGCCAACTGATAAATATATTTTTAATCTGTATAAAACCTTGTTTAACGTATGAAGTATTTATTGATTATCTGGGCTTGCCTGTGTACTTTGTTCAATCTGCAGGCCGCAGAATACAGTGTGGTTCCCAAACCTTTGTCGGTGAAGGAAACGGGTAAACCGGCTTTTGTGTTTACTCCCCGGACAGTTGTCTATGTCACTCCGGCTTCCAGGCAGATCGGAGAATTGTGGATTCAGTCTGTCAGCCGTTCGCTTCCCTTTCAGTTGCAGCTGAAGGAGGTGTCCAGTGTAAAAGGGAAGAATGGCATCGTGTTTGATCTGTCGAAGAAAAACCGTTCGTCGGAGGCATATACGCTGGATGTCAGTGATAAAAGAATTGTTGTCAGGTCGGAAGGTCTGGCAGGACTCTTCTACGGAGCGCAGACACTGACACAGCTGATGCCTCCCGAAGTGGTAGGAAAAGAAAAACTGGAAGGTGACATTACCGTGCCGTCGCTTCAGATCAATGACAAGCCTCGCTTCCAGTGGAGAGGATATATGAAGGATGTCAGCCGTACATTCTATTCGGTTGATGTGCTGAAGAAGTATATTGACATCATGTCTCTTTACAAGATGAATACCTTGCATCTTCATCTGACGGACGACCAGGGATGGCGGGTGGAAATAAAGAAATATCCGCGGCTTACTTCCGAGAAGGCTACACACTATCCCGTGCAGTTTGGTCAGCCGGAAGGAAGAAGCGGATTCTATACGCAGGAAGAACTGAAGGATCTGGTGGCTTATGCTGCTGCCCGCCATGTGCAGATTGTTCCGGAAATAGACGTGCCGGGACATTGCTGGCCTGTGCTTATTAATTATCCGGAACTGGCTGTCAATGATTCGTTCTATCCGGATTATGTGATGCCGTTCTGCGAGACTTACCATGTGTGGGGACATCAGTTTACTCCCAACACGCTGGATCCGTCGAATGAGAAGGTATATCAGTTCCTTGATGATGTGTTTACTGAAATTGCAGCCATATTTCCTTCTGAATACATTCACTTCGGAGGAGATGAAGTCCGTCATATCCTGTGGGAAAAGAATGAGCATATTCAGAACTTCATGAAGGAAAAAGGAATGAAGAATGTCATGGAACTTCAGAGTTATTTCGTGACAAGAGTTTCGGCCATCATTGCCGGCAAAGGCAAGAAGCCGATCGGATGGAATGATATTCTGGCTGATGCCGGCAATCTGCCTGAAAATGCTCACATTATGTCATGGCTTGGCAGTTCTGCTGTAAAGGATGCGGCAAAGTATGGTTTCCCGACGATTGCCACTCCTGCCAGTCATCTGTATTTTGACATCCGTCAGGGTACACCGGATGACGGCCTGCTGTCGGACCTGGCTTATCCTTATGCCATCACGTTGAGCGATGTCTATGGATACGATCCGGCTGAAGGTCTGACTTCCCGGGAACTGGACTGTCTGCTGGGAGTGCAGGCGAATATGTGGCCGGCTGTGCCGCAGGAGGTAAAAGACATTAATCTGCAGAACTTTCCGCGACTGCTGGGACTGGCTGAAATTGCCTGGGCAGACGGCAAGAAGGACTTTGCTGATTTTGAGAACCGCATGAATATGCAGTATAAGAGACTGGATGCCCTGAAAGTTGACTATTACCGTCCTGACTGTCATGTCATCGCAACCTGGTCGCCGGAAAAGGTTTCTTTCATTGACTATACGACATGGGAATTTGATGTCACTGATAAGGTGTATGACAACGGCCGTGCGATGGCGGGGCTTTTCTATACCAAGGGGAATGACCGACTGAACATCAAGAGTATGCAGCTGCTGGAAAACGGCAAGGTCATAGCTGAAGATCTGCACCGGGGATTTGCTGATGAAACCCGTACCACCGGAAAAAGAAAGAATTATCTGTATTATCTGGATGTGAAGAACTACCGGAAAGATGCGAAATATACACTGAGAATGGAAGTTTCCGGTTACCGGGGTACGGACTCTTATGGAAATGTGATCTTTAGCCTTTCTCCTTATGTGCCTTTCCAGAGTGTGGAATCGGATAAAACAGGCCGAAAGTAACTTGATGACATTGCGTCTGCCTTTCGGTGGAAGGTGTTTTCATACATTTATATTTTTCCGGAGCCTGCAAGGGCAGCTGGGGCATAATGAGTCAGATACAGAAACATCGGCCGGCTTATGTCGTGTCTGTCGATAAAGGTGACAGCTGAGTCTGCAATTGTATGTGGGTTAAATCATTGCGTGAATAAGAAAAATCTTTTCATTGGAGAGGATGATTGCAAAAATGAAAGATTTATTGGAGTGAAACAAAGAAAAGTGACTTTAAAAATCACTAAATGAGAACATACGGACAGGCTTTTCCTTTGGACTTCTCCCTGGGGTGATTAACTTTGTGAATATAAGCACTTAAATTGGTTATACGAATATGGAGAAGCATGTATTATGGAGCGCATTGGCATCTGCGCTGGTTCTGGCATCCTGCAATGCGGGTAAAGGATCTGTAACGGAGAATGAACTGAAAGGTAACTGGGTGGAAGTGATGCCTGCCAATCAGCAGATTGTACAGGGAGTAACCCTGGAAGAAGGAGGCAAGGCAACTTCCATCGGAATGGCAACCTTGAAATATGAACGCTGGAAACTGACTGACGATGCCCGGCTGATACTGGAAGGAAAAAGTATCGGTAACGGACAGACGATTGATTTTGCCGACACACTGGATGTTGTTTCCCTCAGTGGAGATACTCTGACGTTGGGAAAGGGTGAGATGTACCGCATCCAATATGTACGTCAGCAGGAAGGTGAAGGTCTGATCGGGGGCAGCGATGCGGCCATGGGATATACCTGGTCAAAAATGCTTCAGAAGAAAATACGTGTATTCGAAGAGGGTACCCGTGTACATTCTGTGGCTGATCCGAATTCGTCTGTTGCCGGCTATCTGGTTTTTGCATCCGATTCTTCGCAGGTAGAGTTCTTCTATCCGGAAACGGATGTGGTGCTTGACCGCAGAACACGTCCGGACGGTACACCTGTATGGAATGTGGAGGATGATGATACGTATCTGGTGGAAAAGGCTGAGTCGGAATGGCTGGTCTCCAGACGGGGGCAATTGCTGTATGCCACCAGTGGAGTGGAAGATCTGGTGAAAGCTGCCTTTGTGGCCGATGGCGGTGAGGAAATTGAGATTCTTTTCTTCGGAAAGGCCGGAGTGGCTCAGATGAACCGGAATGGAGTTTACAGTCTGTTGCGTCAGTATCGTACGGCTTCCGGTTATGGTTATAAGAATCCGGTATTCGATCTTCGTGGAAAAGGACAGGAAGCTGTGCTGACTACTTTGTCAGACGGAAGCCGTCTTGCTCTGAAAGAAAAAAAATAAATAATTATGAAATATCTGGCTTTATTTTTGGCAGCCGGTCTGTGTGCCTGTAGTGGGAACGGGAAGACCGGAAAAACAGAAGAGACCATGCAGCAGACGACAGCTGATGTTCCTTCCAGAAAAGCGTATGAAGGATTTGAATGGGAACGTGTGACAGGAGCTGGTCTGAGTTTCTGGGCACAGCATAATCCGGATATCAGGGTGATGGCAGATCCTTCCTTGCCGGGCGCCGTAGTTGTCCGGAACGGAGATACAGCTCCCAGGAAAGTCATTCAGGTCTTTGAACTGAAAAACCGTTCCATCGAGGATGTCCTTCCTCTTCTGCAGAAAGAGGAAGGATGGGATGCAAGTCAGTCCTGTCAGTTCAAGGAAGTAAAATCCGGACGTGAAGGAGTGAAGCGTTATCTGCTGGTTCCTGCCGGTTCGTACGCAGCTGAAGTAGACAAGCAGATGAAGGAAGAGCCTGTGCCTTCCACTTGCAGCGGATGGGGTGTCGGAAATAGTGGCATGCGCTATTTTGAGGTGCAGGATTCTCATCCCGACCGGGCTGTTTTCGTTGAGATTGGTCAGGATGCTCCTTTGTTTGATGAAAGCAGTATCTGTCTGACCGCAATGGACGCTGTATCCGACTCCACACAGGTGTTGTATAATCTGTCGGGAGAAATACGTATCGGTCATGAAGTACGTTCGTTCCGTCCGGAAAACAGTGATAAGGAGTACTGGCTGGTGGACAAGACAGGGACTCTGACAGAAATTTATGACCGGAAGACAGGCGGACAGAAGAATGGCAAACCTCTCCAAATGATGTTAAAACTGGAATATAACGGCAAGTGGGATGACGGATTTGCTGCGGACTATGACGGAGTTTATTTCGTTCGGGAAGTGCTGGACGGACAGAAAAATCCTGAAGGTCTGAAAAAAGATTGAAGCTCAGAATGTGCTTGAAACGAAGAGCGGATTTATCAGGTCGCAGGAGCGGGAAAAAGAGAGGTTGGAGTACAGGTATAAAAAAAGGAGTACCGCTGTACTCCAACCTTTTTATTAACCTTAAATCTAATACTATGAAAACACGATGCAAAGGTACGGGTTTTCCGGTTAATTGCAAATCTTTTCAGAAGAAAAATATGTTTAATAACATCTTTTAAATCCTTGAAAGTCTTTTAAAGTTTTCTCAGTTCCTGATACAGGCGTTGTACGGGAAGTCCCATGACGTTATAGTATGAACCTTGAAGTCCGGTTACTCCGATAAAGCCGATCCATTCCTGGATGCCGTAGGAGCCGGCTTTGTCCATGGGGTGGTATTTTTCCACATAATAGCTGATTTCTTCTTCGCTCAGGGTATCGAATGTCACTTCGGTGGTAACGGCAAAGCTGCGCTGTTGGCTTGCGGTCAGGATGCAGACACCGGTAATTACCTGATGAGTACGTCCTGAAAGCAAAGTGAGCATCCGGCGGGCATCTGCTGCATCGTGTGGTTTGCCCAGTACCAGTCCGTCCAGATAAACAATGGTATCGGCTGTAATGATGAGTTCGTCCGGTTGCAGGGTAGTGCGGTAAGCATCTGCCTTCTTGCTTGCGATGTAGAGAGAAATTTCCTCGCCCTTGAGTGTGTCGGGGTAACTTTCGTCGATACCGGGCAGCACTTTGGTTTCAAATTCGATGCCCAGTCCGGCAAGCAGTTCCCGGCGTCTCGGAGAGTTGCTTGCCAGTTTGATATGATATTTCTTCAGATTGTCCAGCATAATTTTTAGTTTTGAGGGGTGAGATTTCTGTTTCTGGCTTTATTACCAGCCGAAAGCCTGTTCGTGTGACATCCATTTTCCCTGGGCCTTGAGCACCTGTTCGATAACATCGCGTCCGCAGCCATGACCTCCGTTACGGTGAGAGATGTATTTGCAGACGGCCTTGATTTCGGGAGCAGCGTCTGCCGGACAGCAGGGAAGTCCCACCAGGCGCAACACTTCATAATCGGGGATATCATCGCCCATGTAAAGCACCTCTTCGGGTTTCAGGTCGTATTTCTGCATCAGTTCGTGGTATTCTTTGGTCTTGACGGCAGCTCCCAGACAGATATCCTGTACGCCCAGTCCTTTGTAACGTTCGCGTACGGCTTCTGTTTTTCCACCGGTGATGATGGCTACATGCAGACCGCATTTCACAGCCAGTTGCAGGGCATATCCGTCTTTGATGTTGACGGTACGCATGGGCTCTCCGTTGGGATGAAGCAGGATGGTTTCGGCGCTCAGCACTCCGTCTACGTCGAAGAAGAGTGCCTTGATTCGGGTTAAATCGTAGTCTATCATAAATTACAGATTGATGTTACGGGTTTGACTTTTTTGTTTTTTCGGCATAAGCCCGGATGTTCCGGCTGATGTTCCGGTAGATTTCGGCCAGTTCCGGTTCACTTTCCAGCATGTGCAGATGATCTTCCATGATGTTGCAGTCGTTCCGTCGGGCCGGACCGGTCTGTGCTTCTTCGGGCGTCAGGTAGTGTATTTTCCGGGTTGTTTCCTCGATGAGTGGAAGTATGGATTCAAACGGAAGCCCGTGTTCGCTGAGCAGGTGATGACACACTGCATACATGTGGTTGGCAAAATTACAGGCGAATACGGCTGAAATGTGGAGATATTTGCGCTGCTCGGAAGAAGCTTCATATACCTTTTCGCTGAGGCGCTGTGCCAGCTGCATCAGCAGATGGGTATCTTCTTCTGAGTTGGCCTCGATGAAGAACGGGGTAGTCGTGAAGTCTGCATCCCGCTGTTTGCTGAAGGTTTGCATGGGATAGATCACTCCGTGTCGCCGGGCCAGTCCGTTCCAGATACTCATGGGAACGCTTCCGGCCGTATGCACAAAAAGAGCATCCGGATTGCGTCGTGTCAGTGCAGGAAGTACTTCGTTCAGAGCCGAGTCCTTGATGGAAACGATGTAGAGATCGCTTCCTGCATCAATCTCGTCCAGACGGGTGGTGAAGGCAGTATGGAGCCGTCCGGCCAGTTCACGGGCCGATTCTTCCGTGCGGCTGAATACCTGCCGGATGCAGCAGTGGTGTTGCGACAGGGCTTGTGACAGGTGGGTAGCCACGTTACCTGCCCCGATGAATGTCAGGTTATACAGATGTGTTTCGTCCATAATCAGCGTGAAGATATAAAATAAAGAATCACTCCCACAAGCAGCAAGGCCAGCGGAAGCAGGTAGGCAGACATTTGTCCCAGCAGGGCAATGACCAGTCCGATGTTCTGGATGAGCCAGATTCCGGCCAGAATGATTCCCACCGACTTGTCGCTCTTGAACCAGAGGAAGATGACGGCGGCATACAGCAGCATGGTGTCTTTCTGCATTACCCAGGGCAGTCCGTGGCTGCTGAAGCCGATCCATTTGTCAAGCAGATAAAGGATGCCCATCAGTACCAGGAATACCCCAGTGGCCTGATAGGTGTCTTTGTGGTTGGATGCCGACATGGTTATTTCCCTCCATATTTGTTAAGGTGTATCTTTTCCCATTGCAGGTGGCTTTCATCAAACGGTTTCCGTTCCATGCCTTTGTGACCGATGGCAATGATGGAAAGAGCCTGTAGCTGGAGAGGCAGGTCGAGTACCTCATGCACATATTCGTTGGCGGGCACGCCGTCTGCTGTAAACCGTTCACGCAGTTGAACCCAGCAGCTTCCCAGTCCCAGATCTTCGGCCTGCAGCTGGATCAGGATGGAGGCCACGGAGGCATCTTCGATCCAGACATCGCTTACCATCGGATCGGCAGTAACAACGATGGCCAGGGCCGCATCGCTCACGAAGGTTGCTCCCGATTCCTTGCAGTGCGAAAGTTTTTCCAGAGTTTCCTTGTCATCCACCACGATGAACTGCCAGCAGTTGCTTCTTTTCGATGAAGGAGCCATCAGTCCTGCCTTCAGCAGACTTACTACCTGTTCCTGGGTCAGTTCCTCTTCCGTGAATTTTCGGGTACTCCGCCGCTTTTTGATCAGATCGCTGAAATTTTCCATAAATAATTGTTTTTGATGTGACAAATATAGCCTTTCTTATGCAAATGCTCAAAAAAAATCCTAAATTTGCATACATGGCGCTCCGATTGTCTACATATTATCATTCGGAAGATATTCCTGCCTTGCCGGGCGACAACCTCTTCCATTCTACCGAACTGTTCCGGGTGCTGGAGCAGACTCCCGGCTATACACCTGTCATGCTTGTAGCCTTTGAAGGAGAAAGTCCCGTGGGTAAGCTCCTGTCGATTACCCGCCGTCAGTTTTCCCTGTGGGGAGGATGGTCGAAAACCTTTGTATACGGAGTAGGGGATTATTTCGGAGGCAGCATGAAGCGGGAAGAAGTGTTCCGGGAAATGCTGGCCTATCTGACCTTGCGTCACGAAGAGGATTCTTTTCTCATAGAGTTCCGGAACCTGGAGGAACCGCTGTTCGGTTACCGTTACTTCCGGGCTAACGGCTATTTCCCGGTCAAGTGGTTGCGGGTGCGCAACTCCATTCATCAGGAACTCATAGACAAGTGGATGAGTGCTTCCCGGAAACGGCAGATCCACAATGGACTGAAGCATGGAGCCGTTATGGAAGTAGCCCGGAGCGAGGAAGATGTGTGTGCCCTGTTTACCATGCTTCGCCAGTATTACCTGCCCAAGGTTCATCGTTATTTTCCGGATATCCGTTTCTTTCTGTCCCTGATCTCGGAACCTTCCCGACGGGAGCTCGGCAAAATTTTCGTAGTCAAATATAAAGGTAAGGTGATCGGAGGATCGGTCTGTCTGTTTTCGGGCGACTGTGCATACCTGCTTTTCTCCGGAGGAATGCGCAAGAGTTATGCCTGGCTCTATCCGGGTGTACTGGCCGTGTGGAATGCCATGCTTTATGCACGTGAGCAAGGATATGCCCATTTTGAATTCATTGATGCCGGATTGCCGTTCCGCCGCTACGGTTTCCGCGATTTTATTCTTCGTTTTGGTGGCAAACAGCTCAGCAGCCGGAGATGGTTCCGGGTGAGATGGGAATGGCTGAATCGCCTGCTGATTAAAATTTATGTGTGAGAAGAGCTGCGGAAAAAGGATTTTTTAAAGCAGATTCTAATAATATTTATCCGAAAAAGTTTCGTGTTTTAGCACAAAATTGTTTTCTTTGTGCAGTTGATGCAAATTGACTTTGATTTAATACCTTTAAAAAAACGCAATTATGAAAATTTCTCACATTGAACATCTGGGCATTGCCGTAAAAAGCATTGAAGAGGCCCTTCCTTATTATGAGAATGTACTCGGTTTGAAATGTTATAATATCGAAACCGTTGAAGATCAGAAAGTAAAGACTGCCTTTCTGAAATGTGGAGACACTAAGATCGAGCTGCTGGAGCCGACCGGTCCGGACAGTACCATCGCTAAGTTTATTGAAAACAGGGGCATGGGGGTACACCATGTAGCTTTTGCCGTTGAAGACGGTGTAGCTCAGGCTCTGGCCCAGGCTGAGGGTGAAGGCATCCGTCTGATTGACAAGGCACCGCGCAAGGGCGCAGAAGGTCTGAATATTGCTTTCCTGCATCCGAAGTCAACGATGGGAGTACTGACCGAACTTTGTGAAAAATAATGAAGAGTTTGAATATGATACGCAGAGACACGAAACAACGGGATTCGCAGTGATCCGTTCCCCGTTGTTTTGTGTCTCTGTATTTACATTAATTATCTAATACCTGATACCATGAGCAATCAACTTGAAAAAGTAAAGGAGCTTATTGAACTGCGCGCACAGGCACGTCTGGGCGGCGGGGAAAAAGCGATTGAGAAACAACACGCAAAAGGAAAGTACACTGCCCGCGAACGTATCGCGATGTTGCTGGATGAAGGCAGCTTCGAAGAAATGGATATGTTTGTCAAGCATCGTTGCACGAATTTCGGTATGGACAAGAAGCATTACCTGGGTGACGGTGTTGTAACCGGTTACGGTACGATTGAAGGGCGTCTGGTATATGTATTCGCACAGGATTTCACGGTTTCTGCCGGTTCTCTTTCCGAGACCATGTCACTCAAGATCTGTAAGGTGATGGATATGGCCATGAAGATGGGAGCTCCCTGCATCGGACTGAACGACTCTGGTGGTGCACGTATTCAGGAGGGTATCAATGCACTAGCCGGTTATGCAGAGATCTTCCAGCGTAACATCCTGGCTTCGGGAGTGATCCCGCAGATCTCCGGTATTTTCGGACCGTGTGCAGGAGGTGCCGTTTATTCTCCGGCTCTGACAGACTTTACCCTGATGATGGAAGGTACTTCCTATATGTTCCTGACCGGACCGAAGGTGGTGAAGACCGTAACGGGTGAAGACGTTTCACAGGAAGATCTGGGAGGTGCCAGCGTACATTCTACCCGTTCGGGCGTGACTCACTTCACTGCTTCTACGGAAGAAGAAGGTCTGGCTCTGATCCGTAAACTGTTGAGCTATATTCCTCAGAATAATCTGGAAGAACCACCTTATGTGGACTGTACTGATCCAATTGACCGTCTGGAGGATTCTCTGAATGAAATTATTCCGGACAGCCCCAATAAGGCATACGATATGTATGAGGTGATCGGTGCGATTGTTGATAACGGTGAGTTCCTGGAAGTGCAGCGTGATTTTGCCAAGAATATCATCATCGGCTTCGCCCGCTTCAACGGACAGTCAGTAGGTATCGTGGCCAACCAGCCTAAGTTCCTGGCCGGTGTGCTCGACTGCAACGCTTCCCGCAAGGGAGCACGCTTTGTCCGTTTCTGCGATGCCTTCAACATTCCTATCGTTTCGCTGGTAGATGTGCCGGGATTCCTGCCGGGAACAGGACAGGAATACAATGCCGTTATCCTGCATGGTGCAAAATTGCTGTACGCTTACGGAGAGGCTACTGTGCCTAAGGTGACCATTACCCTGCGCAAGTCTTATGGAGGTTCTCACATTGTGATGAGCTGCAAGCAGCTGCGTGGCGATATGAACTATGCATGGCCGACAGCCGAAATTGCCGTAATGGGTGGTGCCGGTGCAGTTGAGGTACTCTATGCCAAGGAAGCCAAGGAAGCTCCCGATCCGAAAGCCTTCATGGCTGAAAAGGAAGCAGAATATACCAAGCTGTTTGCCAACCCCTACAACGCTGCGAAATATGGCTATATCGACGATGTAATCGAACCGCGTAATACACGTTTCCGCATCATCCGCGCCTTGCAGCAGTTGCAGACCAAGAAACTGTCCAACCCGGCTAAGAAGCATGGCAATATTCCTTTGTAACCCTTAAAATGCATGATTATGAACAGATATAGAACCGGAATATTTCTTTCCCTGTTTCTGCTGGTCGGCTTTACTTCCTGTCAGGAAAAGAAGACGAACACCAAGCTGGTGCTGAACGAGGTACTGGTGGACAATGTTTCCAATTTTCAGGATGACTATGGTGTTCACAGCGGATGGATTGAAATATTCAACCAGTCATACAGCAGTGCCGATCTGGCAGGCTGTCTGCTCCGGGTGAGCAGTCAGCCGGGTGATACGGCTACGTATTTCATTCCGAAAGGAGACGTGCTGACTCTTGTCAAGCCGCGTCAGCATACGCTTTTCTGGGCGGACAATGCTCCCCGCAGAGGTACGTTCCATACCAACTTTGAGTTGAGCAAGACGGAGGCCAACTGGATTGGTCTTTACGACTCCGGACGCAAGCTGCTCGATCAGATTGTAGTTCCGGCAGGAGCTTTGCAGGCTGACCAGTCGTATGCCCGGGTGAGCGACGGAGCTGCCCAGTGGGAAGTGAAAGGTGGTCATGAGGACCGCTATGTTACTCCGAGCACGAATAACCAGACCATCGAAAGTAATCCGAAAATGGATAAGTTTGAGCAGCATGACCCGGTGGGTATTGGTATGGCAATCTCGGCCATGAGCGTTGTGTTCCTCGGTCTGATTCTGCTTTATGTTTGCTTTAAGTATGTGGGCAAGCTGGCCATTCGTCTGCGCAAGCGGAATGCCATGCAGGTACACAATATTACCGACAAGCAGGAAGCCAAGGAAAAAGGTCTCGGTGAAGCTCCGGGAGAAATCATTGCTGCCATCTCCATGGCTTTGCATGAACACCAGGGAGCCGATCATGATGTGGAAGAAACCATTCTGACCATCAGCCGGGTGAAACGAAGCTATTCACCGTGGAGCTCGAAGATTTATACGTTGCGTGAAACTCCCCATAAGAAATAATCCTCTTAAAACAGAAAAGAACCATGAAAGAATACAGATATAAGATCAACGGAAACCTGTACAAGGTAACCGTTGGAGACATTGAAGAAAATCAGGTACAGGTAGAAGTGAACGGTACTCCCTATAAGGTGGAACTGGAGAAGAAAGCCACTCCGAAGATCAAGCCGGTCATGCGTACGGCTTCCACCACTCCGGCTGCTCCTCCTCCCGCTGTTTCCCGTCCGGCCGCACCATCCAGCAAGGGTAGCATCAAGTCTCCGCTGCCGGGTGTGATTCTGGATGTCAAAGTGAAGGAAGGTGATGCCGTGAAGCGCGGACAGACCCTGATGATCCTGGAAGCCATGAAGATGGAAAACGACATCAAATCCGACCGCGACGGAAAGGTTACCTCTATCAAGGTAAGCAAGGGCGAATCGATTCTTGAAGGTACTGACCTTATAATCATTGAATAATTATGGGAGAGTTTTTTAGTTTCTTACAGAATAACCTGGCCGATTTCTGGACCTATACCGGTTTCCACAATGCCACTACGGGGCACCTTGTGATGATTCTGATCGGTATATTCTTCATTTATCTGGCCGTAGCGAAGGAATTTGAGCCGATGCTGCTGATCCCCATCGGATTCGGTATGCTGATCGGTAATATTCCGTTTAATATGGAAGCCGGACTCAAGGTAGGTATTTATGAGGAAGGCTCAGTGCTTAACATTTTGTATCAGGGTGTGACGTCGGGATGGTATCCGCCGCTCATCTTCCTGGGAATCGGGGCAATGACTGACTTCTCGGCTCTGATTTCCAACCCGAAGCTGATGCTGATCGGTGCGGCTGCCCAGTTTGGTATCTTCGGTGCCTATATGCTGGCGCTTGCTTTCGGATTCGATCCCATGCAGGCTGCTGCCATCGGTATCATCGGTGGTGCCGACGGACCGACTGCCATCTTCCTGTCATCGAAGCTGGCACCGAACCTGATGGGAGCCATTGCCGTATCAGCCTATTCATACATGGCGCTGGTACCGGTCATCCAGCCTCCTATCATGCGTCTGCTCACAACCAAGAAAGAGCGTCTTATCCGCATGAAGGCTCCGCGTGCCGTGTCACATACGGAGAAGGTGATGTTCCCTATCGTAGGTTTGCTGCTTACCTGTTTCCTGGTGCCTTCCGGTTTGCCGCTGCTCGGTATGCTGTTCTTCGGTAATCTGTTGAAGGAAAGTGGTGTGACCCGCCGTCTGGCTGAAACAGCCCGTGGTCCGCTGATCGACACGATCACTATTCTGCTCGGTCTGACCGTAGGAGCTTCCACTCAGGCTTCGGAATTCCTGACCAAGGACTCTATCTTCATCTTCTTCCTCGGTGCGGTATCATTCATCATCGCTACTGCATCCGGTGTGATTTTCGTGAAGATCTTCAATCTGGTGCTGAAGAAAGAAAATAAGATCAATCCGCTGATCGGTAATGCCGGTGTATCTGCTGTGCCCGACTCAGCCCGTATTTCCCAGATCGTTGGTCTGGAATACGATCCGAGCAATTACCTGCTGATGCACGCCATGGGCCCGAACGTAGCCGGTGTGATCGGTTCGGCTGTAGCTGCCGGTATCTTGCTGGGCTTCCTGGTATAAGCTGATCCGGTCTGAAATACAGATTTCAGACCTTACAAAAGGGATAAACCGATAAAAGAAATCCTGACTCTGTTGAGGAGTCAGGATTTCTTTTATCGGTTTATTTCAGTTACTGTTGTCTATTTTCTGATTTCCGCCATGTTGGAATATGTTGCAATTTCGATAGCTTTCAGATCAGCTCCGTTGGCTGTTTGACGGAGTCCCATAACCAGAACGTTTTTTTGTCCCTTTCCGAATTTCAGCCAGCATTCAGGTAAGAAGAATTCCCTTTGAGGACCCGCTTCCCAATGACGTCCGATGTTATGTCCGTTAAGCCACATAAATCCGTTTCCGGAAGCCTGAATACGTGCAAGCCAGGGAATCCATACTCCTGCCTGTCTGGAAGGAAGTTCAAATTCAATACGATACCAGGTAAACAGTCCGTTTGGTTCACTTTTGGGTTGTATTCCATTGCCTTTTGCCGGAATTCTGGAAGCTGTGTCCAATGAAACGGTTTGCCATCCTTGTGTCTGACAGGCTGGTAAATTCCATCCGAGGGTGATTCCGGCCATATCTGTTGCACATTCCCATTCAAGTGGATGCGTCAGAGCACTTTCTGTAAGAGATAATCCGGCTTCCCGTATACCGGCCAGTTCTTCCATGGGGAAGTATCCGTGGGCATGTCCCAGATTTTCATACACTACGATGATTTCATTTTCTCCTTCGTGCAGCAGTCCTGATACGTCAAAGCGGTTGTCGTATTCATCCGGACGGATTTGCTGGAAGCAGTCGCGGGTTGTCCATGACTGAGCATCAGCATGATCGGGGAAAAGTCGTTTGGCCTGTTTCCCATTTACTAGTGCTGAAACGATATCACGTGTGAACATATTGAAGAGCAGAAAATGTTCTCTGGTGGCTTGTCTGGCATCCAGAGTAACTTTGGTCCGGTATAGATTATAACGGAAATCATTGATACCGAGATCGGACAAGGAAACCAGACGGGGCAGTTGGTACCAGTCTGCTTTGGCAAAGTTGTCTTCCATTTTCTGGGCAGAGGCTATGCGGATTGCTGCCGGAACCTTGGATGGACGGCGGGGCTCTGTGGTTGTTTCCAGCCACCATTTTCCTTGTTTGGCAGATTTCCCGGCCGGAATGACCAGTACCTTACTGCCCAAGGCCGGTAACTCGTAAGTTACTTCGATGGGGGCAAGGGTCAGGGTTTGTTTTTCAGTATTGTTGTTTGCATTGATCAGCACTTTCTCACCATGCTGGTTGATGTTGTACATGGGCTGGGTGGGGGTGTTCATCTTTCCCGGGAGTAACCGGACATTTCCCTTGATTGCTTTTCTGGGATCGGTATTATGCAGGAAGACAAAACGGGTACCGTCTACTGCCACGCGCACACCGCCGAACAGGGATTCTTTGTCACCTTCCAGAGCACATGGTCCTCCTTCAGAACGGATAAGTTGCGGTTCAAACTGATGGATAAACTTACCTATGGCCTGTGCTTCAAAATACTTGGGTCCACGTGCACCATTTTCACGGATTGCTGCATTGTAATCATAGCTGGTGGTCATCCCTCTGGCTCCCCATCCGGCCAGATGAGTGCCTCCGAAAAACATGTAATAATTGATACCGGTTGCACCACCCAGCAGTGACATCAGTCCGACAGCCTTGAAATGACGGGCATCTGAATAATTTTCTTCACTTAACCGTCCGGTTACCAGGGAGAACCATCCTCCTTGCAGTTCAGTCACAAATCCCGGGGCATCTGGCTGGGCTTTCTTGAGATTGACCATGCGGTATGCACAGTCAGGAGCCGAAGACAGTCCGACGTAGTAATTATCACAGTCGAATACCTGAGACAGTTCGGCATCCTTGCTGTTGCGGCATTCATTGGTGAGGCAGGTGAATACGGGTACATCCCAACCATTGTCGCGTACGGACCGGTATAAGGCTTTCAGTAAATTTTCTTTTCCGTCACAGCCATGGTGGTTGTATTCATTCTCTATTTGGATGAGGATGATTCCCTTGCTGCCTTTAGGTTTTCGGGTAAGCTGTTCATCGGCCAGCTCCTTGCAGACAGCATCAAACCAGTGTTTACACCAGCGGATATGCTGCTCATCAGCACTTCTGAGCCAGAAACCGTTATAATTGACCGGACGGAATCGTGCCAGCCAGCGAGGATATCCCCCACCGGAAAACTCTGCACAAATAAACGGACCCGGACGGACAATGGTGTACAGTCCGAATTCTTCCTGAGCCATTTTCAGCCAGCGTCGGAGATCTGCAAAATCGAAATGACTGTTGTCATCCGGATTAGCCGGCATGGTTCTTTCATGCCAGTTCCAGGGCACATAAGTTTCTACAGTATTGAATCCAGCCGCTTTGATATCACGGAAACGGTCGCGCCATAATTCTTCCGGGCAGCGGAAATAATGGAAAGCGGCACTGTAGATAAACATGTCTTTTCCGTCAATTGTCATGCATGAACCATCGTAATGGATACGTTCCGGATTCAGGAACTTTTTGTTTTGTGCAGATAGATTGGTGAGGAAAAGGCTTCCTATCAATCCTAAAAAAAGTAATAGTTTTCTCATAGGTTTATAATGAATTGTTGCAAGTCTTTTTTAATACATGAAATAGCGCGGGTTGCCTGTCAGTTGTACCTTTTTGGAAAGTACTTGAGAGGTAAACCGTTGGGGAGCGCTCGGACATACATTTCCGGCATAGAAAGTTACTGTTCCGTCAGGTTCAGTCACTCCACCGGCATCTTCCACATACGCCAGACTACGGGGAGCCAGCATGAAGGATATGGTCTGTGTTTCTCCGGCATCCAGTTTGACTTTCTTGAAAGCTACCAGCTGACAGTTGGGAGCTTCCGGAGCTATTTCCTTGTGTGACAAGTATAATTGTACGACTTCTTCACCCGCACGTTTCCCTGTATTGGATACTGTGACCTGTACGCGTACACTGTCGCCTGTCTGTATTTGTGCAGGAATTTCCAGTTTCTTATATTTGAATGAAGTATAGCTCAATCCGTAGCCAAAAGGATAAAGCACGTCTCCCTTAAAGTACCGGTAGGTACGGTTTGTCATGGAGTAATCGTTGAAATCTGGCAGGTCATTGTCTGAATGGTAGAATGTCAGCGGTAACTTTCCTGAAGGATTGTATCGTCCGAAAAGAATGTCAGCCAAAGCTGTGCCTGCAGCCTGTCCGCCATACCAGGCCTGGATAATGGCTTGTGCATTTTCTGCTTCCCAGTTGAAGGCCATGGCACTGCCCGACATGCAGACGAATATCAGAGGTTTTCCCAGCTCTTTCAGTTTTTTCATGACTTCTGTCTGTACTTTGGGTAAGGCAATGCTAGTCCGGTCTCCTTCGTAAAAACCTTCTTCTTTTCCATTACCGGCATCCCCCTGCTCTCCTTCCAGTAATGGTGAGATACCTCCTGCATAGATGATCAGGTCTGCATCCTTGTATTTTTCCAGCAGCTTATCTGTATCCGTTTCTTGAAGCATTCTGGTGAAGTCCGTAAGCTGATCATATACGACTTCGATACCTTTTTCTTTTTGCAGAGCTTCCAGCAAAGTGGTGTTTTCTGTTGGAAAACCGTTGTAATTACCCAACTGTGTCGTTTCATTATTGGCATTCGGGCCAGTCAGCACGATTTTTTTATACTTGCGTGACAGAGGAAGCAGGCTTTTGTCGTTTTTCAGCAATACCATTGACTGGCGTGCCATTTTAAGAGCCTGTTGCCGGTGAGCATCCGATTCAAGTACGTTTTCAGAAATATGTGCATAAGGATTCTTGTCAGCCGGATCAAACATTCCCAGCCGGAAACGTATCTTAAAGAGTTTTTTAAGTGAGATATCAATCTGGTCTTCGGTTATGAATCCGGATTTGACAGCCTGATCCAGTGAATTATAGATATTGCCGCACTCCAGATCTGTACCATGCAGAACTGCATCGGATGCAGCCGATATGGAATCCGCATGAGTTTTATGTCCGTAGATAAAATCGGATATACTCCAGCAGTCAGAAGTGACATATCCCTTAAATCCCCAGTCATGCAGCAATATTTTGCGCAGGAGCTTATTGCTTCCGCAACAGGGTTGTCCGTCGAAGCGGTTGTAAGCACACATGATTCCGGAAACCTTGGCTTCTGTCACCAGACGGTAAAATGCCGGCAGGTAGGTGTCATACAGGTCATGGTCGCTGACGGTCGCATTGAAACTGTGCCGCAACGGCTCCGGGCCGCTATGTACGGCAAAATGTTTGGCACAGGCAGATACTTTCAGATGATCGGGATCATTACCCTGCAGTCCTTTTACCATGGCTATACCCATTTCTGCTGTCAAATGAGGATCTTCTCCATAAGTCTCATGTCCTCTTCCCCATCGGGGATCGCGGAAGATATTAATATTGGGAGTCCAGAAAGTAAGTCCTGTATAGCGTTCGGAGGTATTGCCGCGTTTGACGGCTGCATTATATACAGCACGGCCTTCATCGGCAATCATTCCGGCTGCCTTCTGCCATTCTTCGGGATTGAAAGAAGCTGCAATGCCGATCGGCTGTGGGAAAACGGTAACCTTTTCCTTGCAGCGGGCTACCCCGTGCAGGCACTCGTTCCACCAGTTATAAGCCGGTATTCCCAGGCGGTCTATGGAGGGAGCATTGAACATCATCTGTGATATTTTCTCTTCCAGTGTCATTCTGGATACCAGATCGTCTACCCGCTGACTGATGGGTAACGATGTGTCCTGATAGGGGAATACCTGTGCATTCAGTGAGACTGTTGAGCAGCATGAGGCGATGAGGTATCCCAGCAAAATTTTGTGTTTCATTGCTTTGGGTTTCATGATTTTGGGTTTAAAAAGTTTTTGTTTCAGATCTATTTTTGTAAATTAAAATCGTTGGATGTAATGCGTTTACGGATAATGAGTGTGGTTACCAGACCTTGATTCGTTTCTCATTGATTTGTTGTATAGGACCAGTTGTGAAATGTCCGGAACGTATTTTGCCGAAATAGTCTTTTCCCAGATTGACGGGGGTGCCATCAGGATTTTCGAAGCAGTAATTAGAAAGGCGGGCTTTTCCTAAACGGGCAGCATCCACAGGCTGGGTTGTTATTTCCGATAAATGGTTGGTTTCATCCGGTAATATCAGATAAACTTCGTTGGCCGTTTCTTCAATCTGAATCTCGGGTACAGTTACGGACAAAACCTCCCCTTGTCCTTCTTTTGCTGGCTGTGCATTGTTACAGAACAGGTTTCCTTCTGCAAATATAGGCCAGGATGCAGTCTGGTATCCTTTTAGTCCATATTGGGCTTTATTGTTCTTGCCTCCCATAAAGATGTTGTTATAGAAGCGGTGATCTCCATGAACGATGCTTTTGAATCCTTTGATTTCTGTAGAATGATTCAAATGATAGGGTACATAGCGTTCGTCGTCCATTCCCCGGAAACAACCGGCAAACAAGTTATGAACATAGGCTATGCCGTCTGCGTTTTCCTGAACGGATGACTGGGAAAGCAGGATGTTGTTATCTACAATTATCGGACCGTGTTGTACTTCTGTGAAAAGATCGTACCAACTGTTGTCGTAGAAAAGATTGGAGGATACTCTTGCTCCCTGAGCCATCCAGTCGAGCCAAAGGCCATAGCAACCGCATTTATGAATCCGGTTGTTGTGAATGTAGGTATCAATAGCTCCGTGGAGTTTAATGCCTGCCATTTCAGCTCCACCGTATTGTTGTTTGCACAGGATATTGTAAATGTGGTTGCCGTAGATTTCACTGAATGCACCTCCCATGCTGCCGCAGATTCCGGTTTGTTCGCAATCGGAAATCGTGTTGTTCCGTACGATATGTGAACCGACCTGATTTTTTTCCCAGCCATGTCGGAGTACATTGAATATTACTTCAATGTAATGGTGTGTACCATCTAGCCGTTTGTCTGTACAGTCCAGATTATGTCCGCTTCCACGTTCTTTGCCTAAGGTGATACCGTTGGCACGTGAGTTTCTGATGATATTTTCCTCAATGATCCATCCTTTACACCAGTGTGTAGAAACCATACCTACTTGTTCAGCTGTTGGAGCAGCCCATTGGGTAGCTGCCTGACTGACATGAAAACCGCGGAAGGTAATGTAATTCAGACCTTCACGGGTTGGATAAAAACAGGTAGGCCGTACAGTTATTTCCACGGTTTCTTTATTGGGATTGGCTGCTCCGAAATTGGCATAGATGGTTGTTTCTTCAGCTCCCACTTCAGCATACCAGAAAGCAGTGCTTCCCTGTGGGTCGCGGATGGTCCGGATGGTATCTGGATGGAGTACCTTTTCTATGTTTTGAGCTTCGTAGAGAGAGACATCATTCAGATAGACCTCTCCCGTATGGAAAGTGGTTCCTTCTGGTTTCCACAACCAGTCGCCAAACAATTCATCATTGAAAGGGTTGTAATTACCGAACATTTTGTTGCTTACGACAGCGCGCCAGACCCCTCTGGCACGTTTGTCAGACTTCCATCCGGTTATGACTTCCGAACCTTTCAGTTCTGCCTTCTCTCCCGGAGCAGCCCGGTAGAGGATACGTTTGTCATTGCTTTCACCTCCGTATAGTGGATTGACCCATTCACGATATACTCCTTCGTGTACTGTCACAGTATCACCGGGCAAGGCTAGTTGGGCTGCTCGGTTGATGGTGCGAAAAGGTTGTGTGAGAGTTCCGGCATCAGCATCACTTCCTTGAGGTGAAACATGATATTCTTTGGCTGCCAGATTTCCGCTTATCCATAAGCATAAAGTTATGAGTGCTATATTTTTCTTTTTCATGACAGGTAAATATATTATTATTGTTTCTTACTGGGGATAACTTTACTAAACAGGCTTTTCCCTTTGGAATCCTTTATTTCAACAGACAATTTTTCCGAATCGGCATTTCCTCTTAATACGGTGATACTCTCGTTGACCAGTACCGGAAATTTTACTTGATCTGAAGATTCATAATAGTAATATTTCGGTAGATTGTCATGGTAATGTCCGCAGAGCATCAGGTCAATACCAGCTTTGTTCAAAATGGGGACAAATTTTTGCAGAACTTCCTGTGGACCATGCCAGATGACACCTTTCCAAGGTTCTGGAGGCATGTGTCCTACAACCACTTTGTAGGGGGCCTGTTTGAATTCGTCGGAATTGACAACTTTTTCCAACCAGATGGCCTGTTCGGAACGATAGCGGTCGTAGTCGGTAATGCCGCAATAAGCAATGTCTGAGTCTGGTTTATCTTCTCCTGTATCCAGGAAGATAAAAAATACAGGTCCCTGTCTCATGGTAAAATACAGATGAGGTTCCTTAACGGAAAAATACTGTTGGAAGAAAGAGGCGAATGTTCCTCTTGTTTCATGGTTCCCGCGTGCATAGTACATAGGCTTTTCTGAGGCAAACAGTTCAATTGCCTTGTTCATGAAACTGTTGAACAGTTGTTCTTCCGTACTGGAGTGAGAAACCATGTCTCCGTTGAAAATTACAAAGTCTGTTTCCTTATATTTTGCCACATCCAGCAGACTGGGAATGTCATCGGTGCGTCCGTGGATATCGTTCAGCATCACGAATGAGGTTTGTTGTTTCCTGTGATTGTTGGTGGTAAACCGGTAAGGATCTTGTGACCAGATATCGGTTCCGTCTATTTTGCCGTAGGTTACTTCTGTTCCTTTATGTTCCAATATTTCCTGCACACAGATCCGATAGCGGTAGGAGGTACCGGGCTTCAGTCCTGTCAGCCGGACACTGTGCACCGGACTTTCGCTTTTGACTCCGTTACGGGTATCGAAGAATTTTTCCCGTTCTTCCTGATAAAAATGACTACCGTCGTCAGGAGCCAGTTCCACCCATCCAATAGAAGTTCTGTTGGCTACCCATACGATGGTAACTTCTGTTTCTTTCATGTTTTGCAGGTAAGGACCATATTTGATCTGAATACGTTCTTGTGCAAAAAGATGCCCGATGATGCTCATCAGACAGAGTGTGATGAATGTTTTCTTCAGGTTCATAGGTTATTTGAGTTGAATTTAGTCTGAATGCTTGTAATTTTATTTACAACTTTGTACCAGATTGTTATCGCCCTGTTGACTGAAACAGGCTAAGAATCCACCTTTTTCTACCATCGAGATGGGAAGTACGTCTGTTCTTGTAAAAGACATCTTCGACAAGCGGCATTCCTGATTGCCTGCATCGGATACGATTTCAGCCTGCCATTTTCCTTTACTTAGGAAAGACAAATCAATTTTATGTTTGCAAGCTTTGTTTGTCAAAGCAGCTACATACCATACGTTGCCTTTACGGTGGGCTGTGATAACACATTCTCCTATTTCACTACCTGATAAAACACGGGTTTCGTCCCAGGTGGTTGGTATATTGAGAAACAGATTCTTGGCCGGATGTTTAAGGTAATCCTCCGGACGTCCTCCGTAACAGCGGAGCGGTGAAGTGAATAATGCTGTAGTTGCGATTTGATGTGCTTCGCTTGTACCTCCCATCCATTCTCGCTGTAAGGGCAGAGGGGTATAGTCACCATGACCGGCTAAGTAGCGTGTGAAGGGCAGTAAGACATTCTGTTGGGCTGATGATTCGCCATATTCCAGTCCGAGAATGCCTTCACGGTTTAATTCGTTGGGGTAAGTGCGATTTAGCCCTGTGGGTTTGTTAGATCCATGAAAATTGATGACCAGGCCAAATTCCGCAGCTTCTTTCAGAGTTTCTTCATAATAACGGGTTACAGTCTGGCTTTCACAGTCGAAGAAATCAATCTTTAGTCCGGCTACTCCCAGGTCTTTGCATTTCTGGAAAAAACGGCGACGGCGCTCAGAAGTCTGGATTCCTTCTATTCCTTTTCGGTCGGGATAGGCTTTCCATAACAGGATTTTCACCCCTTTGGATTTGGAATAGTTTACCAGTTCTGCCACCATGTCCCAACAGTCCTTGCCATGTTCTTTGTCTTCCCAGTGGCTCCAACCTTCATCGACCAGATTGTATTTTATACCCAACTCGGCGCCCCAGTCAGTGAAGCGTTTCATATTTTCAAGGCTAACACTATATCCGGCCAGCCAACTCCAGACACAGTTCCCGGGTTCGATCCAGGAGATATCGTTTTTGAATATAGGAGAAAGAGGATCTGAGACATCGGTTATAATATCATTGTTGACTAAACTATTTAAATTTCCTATCATCAAGATACGCCAGGGAGTGGCAATATGACCTTCGAGTATTGTTTGACCTTCAAGATGACTGCGGAAGCAATTGGGTGAGATGACTTCCAGCCCCATACCTCCGAAGTTCTTTAGTCCGCCCTCGCTAATGGCAGCATAGATTTTGTTTCCATAACGGATGGTTACAGGGGGGCCTGCCACTACCTTTTCTGGCAGGTTGTTTGTCGGGAAAGCTTTGTAGGGTGCTTCGTAATATTTAGCATTGGACTGTAACCAGCAGGTTTTTCCTGCGGGCAGACAAAATGTGGTCAGATCGCTTACTGAGGATTTTCCGGATTCTGTCAGATATCGAAAGGCAATGCCTGTGTCATAAGCTCGAAGCTCTATTTTCCATTCCTGTCCATGGATTTCGCTGATGGTCATTTCTGCTGTCTGATACCGGTTGTGAGCTGTAGCATGATTTCCCAAAAGGGGATAGGAAGTCTGGATGATCTTGTTGCCTTTTTTTAATTGTACTTGTTGAATGGATTTGCCTAGTTCTGTTTCTCCGATCTTCCATTTCATTTTTGATGGTTGCAGAATCAATGTCTCTCCGAAATATATTTCGTAAGTCAGCTCTTGATTTTTCCATGAAATATCTATACGCACTTCTTTGGAAGGGGAGTGAAGGGTCAATGATTTGTCCTCTCCTTTGGCATGTGCAAAGTTAAACAGAAGGGTAAGGCAAAGTGTTATGATTAATTTTAGCTGTAAATTATTCATCTTTGATAGTTATTTTATATCTGTTTTTATGGAATATTGTGATTTCTTTTATTTGCCGGTGAACCGGAACCAGTTGAAATCAGCATAGCCGCCGATACCTTCCGGGGTGCGGCTGAAGTTGAACAGGGCGTATCGGTTGGCTGTCCAGGGAAGGCCGAGACCCATTTTCAGTGTGTTACCGATGCGTTTGTAGTTTATGCCATCAGTGCTGTAATAGAACAAAGCACGGAAGTCCCGATCCATCACCCGGGCACGGATCCATAGCTTTTCTCCCTGGAAATCAGGAATGGTTTCTATGTTTTCTCCGTCATTGCACATCACCAGTCTGCGCTTTCCGTTTTCCTGTTCTATGGCTACATACGCATAAGGAAATTCAAATATGCCGAATCCAGCCACATTGCCGTCCTTGAGTCCGGTCAGTTCCATTTCGACTGTACCCTCCGAGCTGGGACCTTGAACGCGCTGTGTCAGTGTGTTACGGGCTTCTTTCAGGTTTTCAGCCTGTGAAGCTTTCAGACGCATGTATCCCTTGCGTTCGGTCAGCGACCATTTCTCATTGTCCGGGTTGTGGTTCCACTGCCATTGCAGGCCCAGCTTGGCAGTATTGAATTCATCTGTGGTTGCCGGACTTTTGAGGAGAGATTTCTTGCCGGTAGCCGGTTTGGGATAGGTGATCAGGTCTTTGCCTTCATCACCCAGCATGGGCCATCCATCTATCCATTTTACAGGAACCAGACAGGGAACACGGCCGATTGCATCGCGGTCCTGCATGATCATGAACCACCAGTCGCCGTTTTTCAATTGTACCATACCTCCCTGATGAAGTCCGTTTTTGGGATAGGAAGAGTCGTCATACATGATCAGTTTATGTTCATAAGGGCCATAGATGTTTTCCGAGCGCAGGCATATCTGCCATCCTTCGGTTCCTCCGGCCGGACAGGTGATGTAATATTTGCCATTGATTTTATACATGTGGGCACCTTCCATGCCGTATCCTCCGCCCAGTTCATGAGCGTTCTTGAACCGCTGGTCCCAGATTTTTACCGGTTTTCCTTTTACGGAACGCACGTCTTCATTGAGTTCGGTCAGGTAGAGCGTACCTTGCCCGTGTACGACGTAAACTTTGCCGTTGTCATCGAAGAACAGGCCCGGATCGTACATGTATTCCGGAAAGATAACCCGTTCCCAGGGACCTTCCACTTTGTCGGCGATACAGATGGAGAAATTACCTTTCTCCCGTCCCCAGCCATAAGGGGTACAGAAGCCTACATAGAACTTGCCATCCCGGTGACGGATGGTTGTTGCCCACGAGCCGTTCAGATACAGGTTGCCTCCCTGCATGTCGTAACGGGGATCTTCATCGTAGCGTTCTACGGCATAGCCTGCCATTTCCCAGTTGACCAGGTCTTCGGAAACAGCAATCGGGCAGCCCGGAACATAGTGCATGCTGGTTGAAACGAAGTAAAACTTGTCGTCTACCCGGATCAGATCCGGATCCGGCCAGTCTCCCCACATAATCGGATTGGTAAAGGTTCCGTTACCGTTGTCCGGATTCCAGACTGTGGAGGTTTGTGCGAAAATATGAGATATAGCCATGCTCCCGCATAAAGCAGATAATAAAACCAGTGATTTCAGTTTCATGGGTATAAAGTTTTTATAATCAGATATTCTATGTTCAGTGTATTTAATGCTTGTTTAAATTTTCCAGATATTGGCTTATTCCATTTTCATTGTATGCGGCTATCGAGAAGTAATAGTTCTGGTCTGCATTCAGGCCACGGAAATCCAGTCGGGCGGAATCGTTCGGCACTTGAATGCTATTATACAACTTGTCTGGAGATATACCGTAACGGATGACATAACCGTCTGCATTGCTGACCGGATCCCATATCAGACGACATTTACAAGCGTCCACGGAATCCCTTTCTACATGCAGAACCTGCACTTTTTCCGGTTTTTTCCCATAACCTTTTCCAAAGACACGTATTTCGCGTAACGAAACATTGGATGAGACTGTATAGGCCTTGTTTTCCCACTTGATATAACGGGTGTCAAACGGAACTTCAAATTCGATGTAGTCATGAGGGGTATCTGTTTTTTTCCGGCTTTTATCGGCGATTACATACCAATCTTTTCCGTTTTTGGAAGCACTGAGTACATAACTCTGATAAACGTCGGGTACGATTCCTTTCTGATTGGCGCCATATTCATCATAATTCACCTGAATGGCATAAACTTTACATGGGTTCAGCAGGTCAATTTGCACCCATTCTTCCTGATTGGAGTTGGCCACCCAGGCAGTTCGGACATCTTCATCCACCAGTTTTTCCACACTGAAATCATCTTTCACCGAAGAAGCCGTAACCGGTTTGTGGAACGATAATAACATCCATTCCGGACGAATATTTTTTCCGGTTTCTTCCGTAGGCAGGAACATCGGATAATCTCCAAAAGCGGTTTCTGAATACAGATAACCGTCTGCATCAAAATAAGCAGGATAGAAAGACAAACGTCGTTCAAACCAGTGGCGGATGGAGATGGAATTGGTAGCTGCTTTCCAATAGTTGGGACCGACCTGGAAAAGGCATCCATGACCGGCACCGCCTATGAAACCACCTGGCTTGTAAGACACCGGATTATTGGGAGCATAAACAAACGGACCAACAGGAGAGTCTGCCACATACGTTCCATCGGCATATGTTTTCCATTGCGTACCCGGAGTGGCATATTGCAGGTAGTATTTTCCGTTGTGTTCAGTCATCCAGGCACCTTCGATATAGGGACGTTGCGGCTCTTCGTGATATGCACCCGAACGTTCCCAGCCATGATGCTCCTTGTCGCTGTTCAGGCACGGAAACGGCTCTTTGATTATCTCCAGAGTTTTCAGATCGAGCACTGTGCCATAAATAGGGTTTACGGGAGAAGAGCCATAGTAAAGATACAGCTTGTCATTTTCCACATAAAATGCCGGATCCCAATACGAAGGGATTTCTTTGACCTTCTCCCAGAATCCAGCCTGCGGGTTATCGGAACGGTAAAGCATGGCATTTCCGCCAGAAGAAGCCGTATAATACAGATGACCTTCGTATTCAAATACTGCCGGTGCGTAATCTTCTACCGGAAGCACTGAATCAGGCACGACGACATGCGTCCAGGAACTGAAATCCGAAGAATACCAGTAACCGGATGATTTGGATGCAAATAAAAAATACTGTCCCTTAAAATGGGTCACGACCGGATCCGCAGCTTCCCGGATACCGTTTCCTCCATCAATCTTCATAAAGCGGTAATCCAGATTCAGCGGATTACAGAAGGTGGAAGGATTTTCCTTGATTCTTGTTTCGATGGGACGTTCCATATTACATGCTCCCAACGCGATCAATAAGACACCTGTCATTCCTATTTTATACATACGCTTATCTCCTTTCATTATTTTATTTCCGAATGGTATATAGCAGGCTTTTTCCTGCCTTTACTTTCACTTTTTCTGTCCAGTTCAGGAAAGCATTATCGCCCAATGGCTTTTGGGCCTGTCTCTGATTCTCAGCCAGTATGGTAACCGTTGCATCAAACTTCGTCGGATTTGAAATTTTCAGACGGATCTGTGATTCGTCCTGTCTGACTATTTCCGCCGTAACATGATCGAATATATACACTTCAGGCAGATCAGTCCGGACGTAAATACCCGGGATTTCGAGAGCCATCATTGCGCCGTTGGTTTCATTCCAACCGGTCTTGCCGCCATCGCCACGACCTCCACGACTGTCTGCATCACAGTAAGTCAATCGTTCGGTGATCTTTCCATTCGGCTGGATTCCTTCTGCATGGGCATGAATGACATCCCGCAGCAAACCGGCATATAGTGTATCACCGGTTGCCCGATAAATCTTAAACAGGGCATCACCCGACTGGGTACAGAAACCTGGTGCTCCATGCTTGTTTTGTGTACTGGCCCAAACGGCTCCCGTCAAGTTTGCACCGAGTTTGGCCAGCGGTGTTTCTTTGGGCAATTGATAGCAATAGGAAACAGTCCACGTTGCACAGAGGTTAGCCAAATCCTTGGCCTGTTTCAGATAGGCAGCTTCTCCGGTTGCTTCATACAGCGTGATCAGTGAAGTCGTCAGGGCTATAGCTGTTTCCGAATCTGCATTTTGAAGAATATCTCCACAGCCTCCTGAAGTAAAACCGACCAGGGCAAAATCATTGTAATAAGCTTTTGCAGCGGCTCTGGCCACCTCTAAATAAACGGGCTCATTATAGTATCTCGCAGCCAGTGCCAGACCGGCTACTGCCATCGCTCCACCGGTTGTATTGAAGACGGCCACGTTACCTGTTTCTACCTGTACATAATTTCCCCATGTACCTTCTTTCTTCCAAGTCGAGATAAAGGCATCTGCCAGGGCTTTCACCTCTTTTTCCCATTCCGGGCTGATGACATTTGCCTTTCCCTGCAACTTCAGCAGGTTAAACTGTTTCACCATCCAATAGAGAATATCCGCATTCTTACGGGTCAGACCGATTCCTTTTATCTGAACAGCGGCATCGCGGTAAAGCACTTCTCCGTCTGCGCCCAACACGTCATAATAATAGCCACTCTTTCCTTTGGCCCGTGGCAAAGCAAAGTTGAAGGTATTCCGTACGCGGCGTTCGTGTTCCGCATCCCCCAATGCAAGTACCGGATAGGTATTCATTAGTCCGCCAATCCAGCCATACGACATCCAGTCGGCATTTTCCGGACAATAATATTCCCATTTTTCTCCCTGATAATATCGTTCATCGATATTCTTGACCATCCGGTCAAGCACTTCGCTCATGGGCATCAGATTGCGGGGAGCAGGTCCGCCGGTATGCGACTTGCGCTGCTGCATGAACTGATCCAGCAATTCTGGCACACTTTCGCAATAGAAGGTCAGTTTCGTAATCCGTAAAGTAATCTGATCACCTTTGCGGACATTGATACCACGGTCCGGACTTTGGCTGAAACCGATAAATTCGGGCTTCTTTTCACGCACTCCCGGAGCACTGATCACGAAAGATGCTGTTGACCGGTCTTTGCTTTCTTCCACAATGAGAGCATTATCCAGAATCTGGCCGTTCCATTCAATACCCTGGTCGGTCAAGAGAATCGTACCCCGTTTCTGGCTGCGTTCCAGATAGGCGATGGCTGGTGTTGCAGCATTGTTTGTCAGAACTTCCAGACGGGATTCTGCTCCAAACTCAGGCGACAGCTGAGGGATCGGGTTGGAAGTCAAGGCCAGGTCACGACGGAAATAGTCCGTCTTATCCAGACCGGTGGCATATTCACGGTTGACGATGCGCTGACGGTTCCCGTTGTACACCGACGAAGGAATCATGACATAGTTGTCACTGCTCCAGGCACGTTCGTCGAAGGCCACTGCTACGCCTGCCTGCTGCATGTCACACCGGGCGGTAAAAGTAAACGAATAGACTTTACGTCCATCGGAACCACTTTCTGAACGAATGACCTTCCAGTTTGCCTCCGGATTGATTTCGCTGCATGTTTTTAGTTCAGCATCCTGATAGACACATTCCAGGAGACGGTAACGTGTCTCCTGCGAAGTCTTCGGCAACCAGTTTTCAGCAGACAACACATTTGCCGTCAAGCATGTCAAGCCTATTAATACATATCTTATTTTCATTTTATTCCGTTATTTTAGATTGGTTGTTCAGTCGATAAAATTGGCATTCCCGATTCTTATTCTGGAACCGTCAGCCTGCAAGTCATCAGTTTATTTTTTTGAAGTCAGCAGATAAGACCTTCCCTTCTGTCCGTTCTCCATCTGATAGAGCGTCCAGCCGGATCCGTCCTTATTTTTCTCCAGTCGCCAGCTCAACTCCGGATTCTGCAACAGTTTCTTGATGTGTGTGGGGAAGGCATCGGCCCGGCGTGCTTCTTCCCATGTATGGATGGCGTTGAAGATGGCATATTTATCCGGACACATTTCCACTTCTTGCGGTTTCAGGTTCAACGAATAGGTGGTGTTGTAGCCGATGGCGGTCGCTTCGATATGCTCAAACTGCTCCAGAGTGGTACTGGGCGAGATGGAGAAGTTGTGGCCGAACGAGGTAGGGAAGTAATTGGCGAATGTCACGTCGCGCAGGTCTTTTCCCTGGCTGGTCGTACTTCCCCAGACCCGTTTCACCGGATCGTAGATATTCAGTCCGCCACCCACATTCCAGATACTCTGGTAATGCCAGGATCCTTCGGAGAGTGTAGCTCCCGTGAAGCGGATGTCGGGGATGCCCAGTTCTTTTGCATGTTCATACATGTTGCGGAAGAAACGTTTCACCGAATATGCTCCGAAACCGGTGTGGAATAAGAATTCCTGACCGTCGAAGTCGTAGTAGCCCAGGCCGCTGTTCTTGCAAACATTCGCATAATATCTGGCAATTTCATCCTGCAGTTCCAGATTCGGAATCAGACCGGTATATGCACCTCCTACGGCTGGTTGCAGTTTGTCTACAGCTTCACCTTTGGCATGAGCTGTCGCCGTTGTGCCCCAATAGCCGCGGGTTACTTTCAGCAGGCGATAAGGCTCTTCCCTGGAGACACCCATATAGTGAATCAGTTCCTTGCCGATCTTCACCATGTTCAGTTCCGGCGAGTGTCCTTCCCAGCAGGCTACTTCTTCCAGATGGGCCGGGTTGTCGATGTAGATCAGGGTATCGGTTTCGCTCAGGTCTTGTGTCAGGAAGCGGCGGTGCAGGATGCAGATGCTGTCCGAAGGAACCGGGCTGCAGTCCTTTGTGCCCGGAGCCATCGAGTTGGAGATACAGGTGCGTCCGAGTATCAGTCCGTCTTTTTTCAGCAGTTCGGCATATTCGCGGTGGGACAGGTCGCCTGACGTGAAATGGAAAGGTTTCCGTTCTTCGTTCCGTCCGTCGATGAATCCGCCGTTGCTCCGGTCGGGTTGCAGGAAAGGCTGGTTATAGGAGTGAATCACCCGTACCCCCATTTGTCTGGCATATGATGCGATGCTGTCGTAAGGGCTTCCGGTAATGAAGAGGTCGGGCATGAAAGTTGTCGGGTCTTTCACCCATTTGCCGTTGAATGTCGGGTAGGGCAGTCCTTCTTCCCTGACGATGGTCTGGATGACATCCATCAGTGCGATGCTGTCCGGACTTCCCCACAAGGCGATCGAAGAACCGATAAAGTCCACACCGGGAACATCCTGCCGCATCATGTGGTTAGGTTCGTTGTTCTGAAAGATGGGATTCCCCTCTGGCGAATAGATCATCTTGCCTTTCCGGCGGTCGCGGGAATGGTAATGGATGTGGATCCGTCCGCTTGCATCGACAAAGGCGGAAGTGCCGTACAGGATGCGGAAGTAGCTTTCCTTGCGGTTGTAAAAGGCTACGTCGTTAATTCCGTCGCCGCCCATTGTAAACTGCTGGCCTTCCTGAAGAGTAATCGGCAGCGGATGGCTGACGGGGTCGGGCGAATGGGCTATGTAGCCCGAAGGACCGGTCTCCGACGTATAGCGCGATTCTCCGCCGATGGTGTTGTCATCCAGTGCCAGAACACCGATAGCGTAGTTCACCGTAGCCGAAGTGTCACGGGCGGCTCCAATGATTTCTCCCAGGATATTGGTGATGCTGGTATAATAGTTTCCCCACTGCACATCGTCAATGCCGTTGCGCGGTTCCAGGCTTTCCAGTTTCAGTTTGATGTATTTGTTTTTTGCTTCCAGGCTGATGGTAGCCACCGAACCGTTCTCATAGGTCAGCCGGTACTTTCCGTTGCTGTATGAAGCCTTTTGCGGATAATAATAGCGGCGTACCTCTTCGTCATACAGAGCCAGTAACGGAGATGGCTGGTCTGTCGGACTGAAGTTGGGATTTTCTTTTGTCCGGTCCCACATGCCTACAATATATCCCTTCGGGTTTATGTCTATCTGAAAATAATCGGTCTGAAAAGAACGGAGATTTTCCGTTCCGCAAGCTGACAATAATAAAGTTGCAGCTGCTAATGATATCAAATTCTTTTTCATTGTTGTTTCAGTTCAAATGCTATGTTCATCTCATTTCGGGTTCTTGCTTTTATTCATGGTCTGGAAGGAATTGAATGTCATATTCTTTTCCTGCTTCCGTCGTGAACGACAGAATACCGTCCTTTTGAATTGTTTTTATAGTTTCTCCATTCTGTCTGACTTCTGCTGTTGCTGCATCCTTTTGCGGGAGAGCAATCCGGCAGGTTTCTCCTCGTTCACTGGTCAGTTTGAGGGAGGTTACCTGTTTCCCGTCATATTGGGCAGAAACGACAAATGCTCCTTTGGCTCTCAGACGGGTAAAGGAGGCGGGTTTGTCCGGCCAGCAAGGGAACAGGTGCAGGACACCGTCCACCGATTGCAGCATCATCGAGTTGATCGTCTCCACAATGGTCGTTTTTTCCAGACAATGATGTCCGTCCAGAATCAGGAAGTTGGTTCCGGCACGGTGAATCAGTGTCTTCATCTTGTCTATCAGAATATCAGGATCAAAGCCGATGCGGGTACCCATCACAAAGGCACTCAGTCCCAGTTCATTCATCGTCTCGGTAAATCCTTGCTGGTCGACTGCGTAATAATACAAAGTATTGCGGGCCAGTTGAAGGGCGGTACTGTCTGAATGAAGATTCAGCAGTTCGCATGGGTAAACCGGATGGAGCTGGATGACATGAGCCGGCAAGTCCCAGCCTGCCTCATTTTTGGCATAGACGGGCAAACCCTGGTTGGGAGTCTTCGTAGGCATGATGACCTTGTACGAAGGCAGGTGGGTGACGATATCCTTCCACAAAGCCCGACGGTTTTCATCTACTCCCAGTATTTCACTGTAGCGGAGCAACAGCCTGAAGGTCTGTTCTACAAAGGCCAGATCGGAGGGAGGATTCAGATCCCACGAGCCTTCGTGTCCGCCGGTGAGGATGTTATAGCGGTAGGTGCTATCCAGAGTTTCCTTTTCCAGATAGTCTTCGTAGAAATCACCACACTCCCGGATAAACGGATAAGCCCGCTTGCGCAGGAATTCCCGGTCGCCCGTATATTCGTAATACCAGCTGAACAGGGGAACATTAAACGGAGCATCCATGGTCTGCTGCCAGTATTCTCCATAGAGATAGCCGTTGCCCAAAGCACTGACGGAGAACAGCAGCCCACGGCAGGACTTATCTTTCAGAGACGGATGGACGAGTCCCATTTCCTCGCGTGCCCGTCTCTTTCCTTCGGGGATCAGTTTCTCCAGAAAGTCGTAATACGGCATTGCCAGTTCGGGGCGGTTGGCCGAGAATACGCTGTAGAAGCCGGCCTGGCTGTTGTAGTTCAGATGGATGTCTCCATGATAGTTCATGGAGTCGTTCATGTTCCAGACGCCGTACATGCCTCCGCAGACCGGACTGTGCAGGTTACAGGCCGAAGCCATCAGGTAGATGGATGACAGGTACTGGCGGTTCAGCAGGGAATCGTTTGTTTCTACATACGAACGTGTCCACATATCTTTCCACCATTGTTTTTTCTCAATTTTCAGAAGGGCGAGTTGGGGGCCGTTCACTGAAGAAAGCTTGTCGTATGCTTCCGGCAGACGGGCATCATCTTCCAGACTGCCGGATACATAAGTTACAATGCAAACCGGCTGTCCTGCCTTTATCTGAAAAGAGGCGGTGACTTGCGAGGAGGATGTTTTTTCCCAGGAAGCCTCAGTTCCTGTGATGCGGGTTGAGATGCCTGCACGGGCTATCCAGCGTACATCTCCTTCCGTCCGGCTCCGGCGGGATACCTGTCCCACTTTCTCACGGATTCCGGAAGTGGTTTCATAGAGTTTGTTTTCACCGTTGGCATAGGTCATGACTGTGACATCTATGGGATGTTCCGAAGCCGTAGTCAGTTCAGTTACCACGTAGTTGTCGTCCATTGTCATCCACGTTGTCATTTCTACCGGTTCTGCGGTTCCGGTATGCATATAGAGCTCGGCATCAAGTTGTCTCATCTCATAACAGAAGCCCTCGGCGGGTTCTGACTGTACTGAAATGCTGACTCCTCCCACCGGCAGGGCAGCGGGACCCGTTCCTGCCCAGTCCGACCAGTTGTCGGTGATGAAGTCTACTTTTGACAGTTGCAGGGTCTGTCCATTTTCTGAAGTATAACTGACCAGTCCCACATCTCCGTTTCCCAGGTAGGGGCCTTTGGGTGCATGCTTGCTTGCTGTTTCTGCCTGACTGAACGGACTGTTCCACCGGGCTGTCAGCATCTTTTTTTTGCTCTGAAAAAACAGATCGTCGGGATTGTTTCCCTGACTGAGACATCCCGGGAGAGAAAAAAGAGCTGCTATTCCCAGAATGACAGAATAATGTATGTTGCAAATTTTCATAGTTGAAATTCTTTTTGATTAGTCTTCCAGTTTCCACTCGTCTTTCCACCGGATAATGAAACGTCCGTCTTCAAATTCCAGCGGCAGCCAGATGTAGCGTCCGTCGATGGCATTTTCCGGAGTCCAGCGGTCACCCAGATAGATAAATTGTCCTTCTTTTCCGGCTACGGGCAGGATGTAAGTGCTCTGGGAATGATAGGTGAGGGCTGAATCGGCATCCACACAGGGATTTCCCAATTCGGTCCATTCACCCAGAATGGAATTTGCTACGGCAGAGCGGGCTGCATTGGGCGACCATCCTGTACATCCCGACATCATCAGGTAGTAGCGTCCTTCGTGTTTGAACATGGCCGGAGCTTCCATGAACCGTCCCTTGAAGCAGCGGATGTAGGTGCCGTCGTGATCCGTATAGTCGCTGTTCAGCCGGGCAATCTGCAGGGTACTGTTTTCCTCTGATGCATAGATGTGATATGCCGTGCCGTCATCGTCCACAAACAGGTTCATGTCGCGGGCCATCTGTCCTCCTTCCAGATCTCGTTTGATCAGGTTCAGAGAATCCGGGTGAGCTGGCAGGTCTCCTCCGGAATAGTGGGCTTCTGCCTGGACGGGGGCTGTCTTCAGACTTTCCGGTGTACCCTGGGGCCATTTACCGGCATTGATGCGTCCGGCATGCAGGAAACGGTAAGGTCCGGTAACCTTGTCACTGACGGCCACTCCGCTCTGGGCTCCGGTGTAACCGGCTCCTTTGGGCTCGAGGTGAAACCACATGACGTACTTGCCGGTCCGGGCATTATGAATCACCTTGGGGCGTTCCAGGATACATCCTTTTTCGATCGGACTTCCGCTGCCTTCCGGTGCTACGGCCAGAGCGATACCTTCGTCTTTCCAGTTGTAGAGATCAGTTGAGGAGTAGCAATGCACTCCGACATTGGCCACGTTGCCTCCTTCTCCTTCGGTCTTGTGCTCGCCAAACCAGTAGTAGCGTCCGTTGTCGTAAAGGATGCCTCCTCCGTGGGCGTTGATATGTACGTTGTTATTGTCCAGCCAGACCTGTCCGGGTGTGAAGGACTGGTAGCGTTCTTTTGTCTGGCAGGCGAGGAGACCTGCTGCCAGAAGTACTGCAAGAGATATTTGTTTCCACATAATCAGATGATGTTTTGAATGAAGGATGATGTTTGGTTTTATTGAAGCCGGGCATGAATGGTTTCCCCTTCCCGGATGGTATAAGACTTTCCGTCAATGTTTACACGCAGTTTGCCGTTCCGGATGCGTTCAACCGTAATGTCGAACGTGCTGCCGAAAGCCCGTATGCGGCGGAGGGCAGCCTGATTCCACTCTTTGGGAAGACGGGGAGTCACGTCACAGCTTTTCAGTCCGGTGGGGCGGATGCCGAAGAGCCCTTCCGTGATGATGCGGCCGTAGAGAGCACTTTCGGCGGAAAGGTGGCGCTGACCTCCTTCGGGCCATGCTTCGATGGCATAGGGCACATGTTCACCCAGCAGACGGACGGATGAGTAATGCTTCAGGTATTCGGTTGCTTTTTCTGTTTCGCCTACGGCATAGACACCGCGCAGGGCATACAGGGTGGAACGGTCCCAGAAAGTGCTGTCACCGGCCTGGGTAAGCAGACCGTTTTCAGTCCAGAGGCGCGGAGAGAACAGGGCCTGTATGGTTCCTTCTTTCCGTTCGCTGATACCCACGGTCAGCGGAATGCAGATCCAGGAGCGCAGGATATCGTTGCCTTCGTAATAGTGGTAAGTGTCATAGCCTTCCACGGTTCCTCCGAAATATTTTTCAATGGATTTGCGCAAGTCGGCAGCCTGTTGCCGGTAGGTGGCTGCTGTCTTTTTGTCTTTTCCCAGATCCTTTGCCAGAAAGGCAGCGGAAATCAGGGCATCATAGTAGAGTGAAGAGGTACAGAGGTTAGCTTTTCCGGCCGGGAAACGTCCTTCCAGTTCGTCTGCGTCAGAGGCTACGACACCTTCCGGCGTCAGCTTGCGGTGACAGTATTCCAGACACCACTGGATGAGCGGCCAGAGGGTCTCTGCCTGCTGTCGGTCTCCTCCGGCCAGTGCAAATCGGGAGGCTCCGTAGGCAATCATGGCTGCATCTCCGCGGTCGCCTGCACCGTTCCAGATGTCCAGCCCTTCAGCAATGATGGAACTGGGTATGGGCTTCCACTCATCGTTCATAAAGCGGGCAAAATGTCTGAAAGAATTGAGAGCGGAGGCATTGCCGTAAGCATAGCCTGTGAAAGGGAAATAAGGATTGATGTATTCTGCCTGGTCATTGGCCCAGATGGCGGCATAGTATGATTCGCCTCCAGGTCCGTGCATCGGTCCGCCCTTGGTTTCGTAGATGCTTTCGCAGGCCCGGATCTTGGAGAAGGCAAACATGCGGTTGATGACAGGATCGGGAGTCTCCAGAATCAGATTGTCTGCCAGTTGCTTCAGGAAATCCATCCGTTTGGCCTTTTCTGTTTCCGGTTGCAGCCGGATGGAGGGTTCTCCTTCACGATGGGCGGACAGGGAAGCTGCAAAGTAAAGCGTATCGCCCGGCAGGACTGTGTGCGGGCCGCTTCCGTAGACTGTCCCTTCCATGATATAGGCTCCGGTAACTCCGTTTTCCGGATTGGTTTTCGAGCGTGTCTGTTCTTCGGGAATTTCCACCTGCAGGGAGTTTTTGCCGGTATTGATCAGGCTATATTGTTCAATGAGAGCGGGCTGGTCGGTAGACGGGAAATATTCGCGGATCAGTTTCCATTGTCCGTAGTAGCCTTTGTCGAACCGGCTTTCCACGGTCAGTATGCCGTTGAGGCTGATGCTTTCCACTTTTTCTTCCGTAAGCGAGCGGCTGTTCACGAGGACTGCATCCAGCGGATTCCAGGCAGAACGGCGCATCAGGCTGGCATGGGTATTGTTCGGCACGGTGCGCAGCAGCGGCCAGACCATTCCTTTGTTCAGGGTAAAGTTGCCTTCGCGGTCTACACCGTAGCGCAATACGACAGAGACGGATTTACCGCTCATTTCAATGTGGTCGGAGTGGGGAAGGTCGTTCCGGATGTTCCAGATGATACTGCCGTCTTCCTGTGGCGACCAGCGCCGGGTGGACTGGGATGTTGCCGGCAGAGTGACCAGTGACAGTCCCAGAAAGGCATAGATAAGTCTTGCTTTCATGGCTTCTTCAGTATTTACATATAAGGTTCATAAAGTATGGCCCGATACCGTTTAATCGTCTGTATAATTGGACCTTATTGTCCGCTCGATTCAGCTTCATCGTCTGTATGATCAGGCTTCATTGTCTGCTTGATTCCGGTGAATCTTCCGGTAGTCGGTTCTTGAAAAATACGTCGGCCAGTTCCGGTCAGACAGAGGAGACATAAGTGTCTTTGCCTGTAGAACTGACCGACGTTCAGCGTATGAGATTATTTCAGTTTAAACGGTTCTTTTTTCACATAAGCCTTGAAGCCTTTGATGGCTGCTGGATTTCCTTCTTCCGAGCTGGGAAGACAGCGGAAACCGGTGATCTTGTGATTGTCTTTCAGATCGATGATGATGGAATGCGGGAATTTAGTTCCGTAGTCCGTACACCAGGTTGTCGATTCTTGAAGATCGTAGATCTTGTCGGCCGTGTTGTTTGACCATTGATAGCTTTCGCTGTCTGCATACGTGATGCTCCATTTCTGGCGGGAGATGTCTTTGCCGTTTTCGTCGGTCAGATAGAGTTCGGCGATGGCAGCAAGATCTTTGCCGTCGTGTGCATTGAGGGCTTCCAGGCAGAAGTAGCGTCCCTCTACCGGACGGTTGAACTGTATGGTCTGCCATCCGCCTCCGGGTTTCAGTTCTCCGGTAGCAACGGGTGTTTCTCCCTTCAGGTTGAGGGTTTCACCTTCCTTGCGGTGAGTGACAGGTTCTTCGTTGTGGAGAACGTCCAGAATCGGTTGTTTCAGACCCGCAATTTTGGTTTCATCCGGACCGAGCAGGTCGAGAACCACGATTTCGTTCTTGCCCTTCTTCAGCCAGCATCCCGGCATGAACAGAGTCTGCTGCGGACCGATCTTCCAGAATCGTCCCATTGCATGACCGTTCACCCATACCATTCCTTTTCCCCAGGTAGACATGTCGAGGAAGGTATCTCCGGTCTTGTCGAGTGTAAAGGTTGTGCGATAGTAGGCTGGACCGTCGAGCTTGCTTCCCTTGGCAAACTGCTTGTCGGCAGCAAACTTGGCATCGGTGGGGAAGCTGTATACCTGCCATCCGGTGAGAGTCTGTGGTTCGCATCCTTCGTTCAGCAGCTGAACCTTGTCGGTGATACCTTTGCGGTCATGGATAGCGCGGTCGAAGTTGACGCGTCCCATGGCTTCTACCAGGATGTCCAGGCGGGTACCGGCTTTCACCTCAGGCAGCGACAGGATGTTTTCACCACGGCGGCGATCCAGGCGTCCCAGCAACTGGCCGTTCAGATATATCTGTGCCCAGTCGTGTGGTTCATCTACCAGTAGAACGGTTCCTTCCTTGACATCAGCCGGAAGTGTCGTGCGGTAGAGAATGGTACCCCATCCCTGATCGAACTGTTCCATCGGCTGGATGGCTTCCGAAGTCTGGGGCTTGGGCAGATTGTCAAACAGGGGAGCTACTTCGTTCAGTTGCATGGCAGGGATTTCAATGACCGGCATCGGTGCAGGTACATCCGGAATCACCTGTCCTGAATCAGCATACTGGACAAGCAGATCACGCAGCTGATAATATTTCGGAGTAGCCCATCCGGCTTCGCTGATAGGTGCGTCGTAGTCATAAGAGCTGCACATGGCCGAATAGGACGGACTGTTGGCTCCTCCCCAGTGGCCGAAGGTTGTTCCTCCGTGAGTCATGTAGAGTGAGAAGGAAATGTTGCGGTCCATCATGTCCTTGATACCTTTGACCATCACGTCAGCCGGGCGGGTTTCGTGCTTGCGTCCCCAGTGGTCAAACCATCCGCTCCAGTATTCGCTGCACATGAGCGGAGTTTCAGGCCGGGCTTCCCGAAGAGCCTTGAACTGCTGGTCGATATCTGCTCCCGTACCGAAGTTGATGGTCCAGAGCAGATCGTCAAGGCCATTGCGCTGGAAGGTAGATGCCCAGTCACACTGGAACAGGGGCACATCGGTGAATCCGGCTCCGCGTACGATGTCACGGATGGAAGCGATGTATTCCTTGTCTTCAGCATAAGCTCCGTATTCGTTTTCCACCTGCACCATGATGATGTTTCCTCCGCGGGGAGCCTGCAGGTCAGCCAGCTGCTTGCCCAGTTCGTTCATGAAGATCTTGGTACGTTCCAGGAAATACGGGTCACTGGTACGCAGGGCAATGTCTTTCTTCTTGAGCAGCCACCAGGGCAGTCCGCCCATTTCCCATTCCGAGCAGACATACGGACCGGGGCGCAGCATGATATACATGCCGTGTTTCTGGGCCAGGCGGCAGAAGCGGGCCACGTCGTTCTGTCCTTCGAAGTCGAATTCACCCGGACGCTGTTCATGGATGTTCCAGAAGGCATAGATACAGATGGTGTTCATCCCCAGCGCCTTGCACATCTCGATGCGGTGTTCCCAGTATTCAGCCGGGATACGGGTGTAGTGAATTTCTGCCGCTTTGATCAGGAAAGGTTTTCCGTTGAGCAGGAACTCCTTGTTTCCGATTTCAAAGGTTTGCGGTTCTCCTTTAGGGGAAGTGCAGCCGGTCAGCATGGCAACGGCCAGTGCAGCAGCACTTACAGCACAGGATTTCAATAAATGATTCATAAAATGTTATTAAATTTTAGGGTTAGACTATGTTGTATATTTGATTTCAAATGTATAGTTCTTTCTTATTCCGGATAGCAATAGATAACCTTCATACAGTCAGCGTTTAAACGCAAGCAAAATTATAAACCAGATATAAATTAAGCAAGTAAAACCAGTTAAAAAATTTTTTGTCAGATTATAGACCGGTTAATAAATTTGTACGTCCTCTTTCCGCTGTTTCCGAAGTTGGATGACTGAATGGATTATCCTGCCGGTAAAAAACGAAATATTCGTTGAATAGTCCATGCTATGGGTAATTTAATCCATTTTTGTTAAAGCTGTCAACCGCTATCTTCGCCAGTTGTTGAAAACTGTTCCGACGGGGTCGGATGTGATATCTTTGAAAATAGAAAAAACTTAACATATTAAAGTCTTACTTAAATAAAACATAAACTATGAAACCAGAAAAACATGATTGTTCAAGAAGAGATTTTCTCAAACATAGCCTGTTGGGAGCTGTGGCGCTCGGCGTCGCTTCTTTTCCGGGTGAACCGCTGACAGGAGCAATCCGGAACATAGAGGGCCGTAGAAAGAAAACTGCCCGGCGGGTTGTCCTGCTTTCGCTGGATGGAATCTGTGTGGAAGGATTCCGGAAGGCACGGACTCCTCATCTGGATAATCTGCTTGCACAGGGCGTTCTTTCACTGAAAACACGGGTGGTCATGCCGTCGGTCACTTTGCCTAACTGGACGAGCCATCTCACCGGAAGCGGTCCGGAACTGCACGGGGTCGTTGATAACAGCTGGACGATTGACAAATTCAAGCTTCCTGCTGTAGAAACAGATAGCGACGGATATTATCCTTCCGTTTTCAAAGTGCTGAAGGATAAGAAGGAAGGCATAAAGACGGCCTTTTATTACAATTGGCCGAACCTGATCTATCCTTATAACCAGAAATATCTGGACGATATCTGTTTCCTGGAAAACGATGCCTATGCTCCTTATTATGAGAGGGCTTTCTCGTTCATTAAAACACACCGGGACGAACCGACCCTGGTTTTCCTCTATACGGTTCACACTGACCATGCCGGCCATAACCACAAGTGGATGTCTCCGGAATACATCCGGTCTATCGAAGAAGCCGATGAAGAAATCGGCCGCCTGCTTGATAAACTGAAGGCAGAAGATCTGTTTGATGATACACATTTCCTCTTCCTGACAGATCATGGAGGCATCAACTATGGTCACGGCGGAGTGAGCGTGGAAGAGATGATTGTTCCCTGGGGAATAACCGGTCCCGGCATTGCTGAAGGAAAGATGATGGAAGAACCCAACAATACAGTCAATACAGCAGCGGTAATCCTGCAGCTTTTCGGGGTAGAAAAACCCTTAAGCTGGACAGGAGAAGTTCCGGAATCGATATTCGGCTGATACTGTCATCCGTAGGCTGAAGTTTTTTATTTCAACTTCAGCTTACGGGTGGCAGTCAGCTGGCCACAGGTTGCTTTCAGGGTGAGTGTGGAGGCATTTCCGGTTGCTACCAGGAATGAGGCCACACCGGCTTCCGTATTCACTTGCTGCGGGCTGCGCAGTTCTCCTCCGGCTGTCACTTCCAGTTTGACTTGCTGTCCGTTTTCCCCGAAACAGCCGGTTCCCCGGGCATCTTTCAGGCTGACATACACGATGAGCAGGTCGTTGCGCGAAGCCGGAACTCCACTCTCAAAATAAGAGATGTCTATGGCTTCCGCTCTGCCCGGTGTGCGGACCGTCTGTTCGGCTACTTTCCGTCCGTCCTTGTAACCGACGGCTTTCAGTTCACCGCTTTCCCATTTCACTCCGAAGAATGTGAAAGGAGGATAATTGATATGCTCGGCATTTCCTCCGTCGGGGCGGGAAACATATTCGGAGGTTGAAGGGCCATTGTCCGGTCTGCGGCGTGCAAGGGACTTGCCGTTGAGCAGCAGTTCCACTTCGTCTACATTGCCGTATACCTGCAGCGTGTCAGAAGCGTCCGGCATCCAGTGGCTGTTGATGAATACCTCGTAAGGCATTTTTCCAGCAGGCGTATAACTTCCGGCTGGAACCTGTGTGCGGAAATAAGCCAGTCCGAACTTGGGCAGGCGGAACAGGTCGGCCAGTCCGCTGTAACAGATATTGTCGCAGCATCCTCGGTTATAGTCATACATGCTCCAGATGGCTCCGCCCATGGTCCACGGATAATAAGCCCGGTAGCGGTTGTGACTCCACTGGGCATTCCAGGCATTTTGTGTCAGGGCGTGGTCACCGTCTCCGCGGGAAATGCGGGTGGTGCTGTAATGTCCTCCGAACTCATAGTCGTAATATTCGCGGATGAATCCCGGTTTTCCGGTTTTGTTGGGGCGGTTGAAACCTTCTTCCCAGTCATTGTAGCACACGTCGAAACCGTCATATCCGTAGCTGTCGCCGGAAGTAAAGCACTGGTCGCCCGGATATTCTTCATGTCCCGTGCGTACGGCTCCGTCTTTCCATTCCTTGGGTGGCCAGGATTCGTTGAGAGTCGTTTCCCAGGTCAGGATGGAAGGATGGTTCCGGTCGCGCCGGATCATGTCGCGAATATCCTGATAAGTCCGGTCAATAAAAGTCTGGTTCTTGTTGTAGAACTGCCATCCGGGAATCGGTTCGATGGCCAGCAGTCCCAGTTCGTCGCAGGCATCCAGTACGGACGGATCCTGCGGGTAGTGTCCCAGACGTACCACGTTGAATCCGTTCATGCGGATCTGATACATGTCCCGGTATTGTGCCTGGTCGGAGATGGCATAGCCGACATACGGATATTCCTGATGCCGGTTGGTTCCTTCCAGTTTCAGCGGTTCTCCGTTGATGATGAATCCTTTTTCACGGCTCATTTCGAAACGGCGGATGCCGATGCGTGTTTCTTCCGTATCGGTGATGTGTTTGCCGTCTCTGATTTCCGTACGCAGGATGTAGAGTGAAGGAGAGTCGGGCGACCAGAGCCGGGGATTCATGACGGTCATCTGCTGCCGGCTGTCGGCAGAGTTTCCGGCAGATACGGCCAGCGTCTGTTCCATGGAAGTGACTTTTCTGCCTTTCCCTTTGCCTTTGGTCCACTCGTAAAGTGTATGGCATACGGTCAGTTGCTTATCTGAAACAGAAGCGTTGGCCACCTGAGTCTGGATATTTACAACAGCCTGTTTGCGGGAAACTTCCGGATAGGTGACAAAGATTCCTCCTCCGGCTGTCTGTCCGGCCAGGATGGGGTGGGTGATGTGTACAGGTTCATTCACCAGCAGGTTAACGTCGCGGTAGAGTCCTCCATAATAGCAGAAATCCAGTTCCTCCAGCGGTTTTCCGGGAGGAATGAGAGGATTGTTCCGGTTGTCAAGCCGGACGACCACTTCATTGGGCTTTCCGGCATGAAGCATGCCTGTGACATCGGCCACGAAAGGTGTGTATCCTCCTGCATGCTGGAGAATATGCTTTCCGTTTACCCACAGATCGGCCAGATGCATGGCTCCTTCAAATTCCAGCCACAACTGTTTATGTTCGTCTTCCGGATTGATGGTAATCGTTTTGCGATAGTAACAGACCCCTTGCCACTGATGGAGCACCGTAAGCGGTTCGATGAAAGGAGTATGCGGAAGAGATACCTGCTCCCATTCCCCTTTGGCAAGCTGCTTCATTTCCCGGGCCAGCGTATCCGGATGTACGGCCAGCAACAGATTTTCTGCCTTCACGTGCTGGATGTTGAATTGTGAACT
>ENA-OPRX01000097-OPRX01000097.1-human-gut-metagenome-genome-assembly--contig:-NODE-97-length-66079-cov-9.030443_pt1 | contig 66079 bp, 53 predicted proteins | sample MGYA00241450_ERZ501892 | MGnify/ENA primary metagenome ERZ501892 (study PRJEB25962, sample SAMEA2042223) | human gut metagenome | biome: human gut; feature: human-associated habitat; material: faeces...
GGAAGACTCTCGATCCCCAAGAAGCTATTGGAATCAATTGGTGTAACCAAGGAGGTTGTGTTCTCTGGCAACGACTATAAGATCGAAATCTGGGCCAAGGAGAAATTCGAGGCCAGTCGCATTTCCAACGATCAGTACATCGCTCTTGCCGAGAAGATCTCTCAGCAGTAAAACAGGAGCAATGTCAGAATATCATACACCGGTGCTTTTGGACGAGAGCGTTTCAGCCTTAATCACCAATCCTTCAGGAATATACATAGATGCCACATTCGGAGGCGGTGGACATACCGCTGAGATTCTTTCACGCTTGTCTCCATCGGGAAGAGTCATCGCCTTCGATCGTGACAGCGACGCGATAGGCAACAGGATCAATGATCCGAGACTGATTCTCATCCGCGCCGACTTCAGATACATTCACAATTTCGTAATGTCCAAGACGCTGGAAGGTGCTGTCGGAGAATTCGACGCATCCTCATCCGACCTGCAGGAATGCGCCAAAGTGGACGGCATTCTTGCAGACCTCGGGGTATCTTCGCACCAGTTCGACACCGCGGAGAGAGGCTTCTCATTCAGGTTTGACGCCCCGCTGGACATGAGGATGAATACAGAGGCGGCATTGACAGCGGCAGAAATCGTGAACAAGTATGAGCAGGCGGACATCGAGCGGATACTGAGACTGTACGGCGAAGTGGACAATGCCAGAAAAATCGCAGGCCTGATAGTTTCCGCACGCAATGCCGGAGAAATCCGCACTACAGGAGAGCTGGACAAGGCCATAGAGCCCGCACTTCCCGGATTTGCCAGCCACAAGGTGCTCGCCAAGATATATCAGGCGCTGCGCATAGAGGTAAACCACGAGATGCGTTCACTGGAAAAGTTCCTGTCCGGGGCTGCGGAATCATTGAAAGAAGGCGGTATCCTTTCAGTCATCACCTATCATTCGCTCGAAGACAGGATGGTGAAGAACTTCATCAAGACCGGCAATGTCCAGGGCGAGGTGAAGAAGGATTTCTACGGGAACATCCTCGCGCCGTTCAGATCATTGACAAGAAAACCTGTGCTGCCGCAGGAAAGCGAAATCGCATCCAACACGAGGGCGAGAAGCGCTAAACTCCGGGTAGCGGAAAGAGTCGAGGAGGGGCAATGATATGAAACTGAGAGACTTCGGAAAGAAATTGAAGGACTTCGTGATAGATTCCCTTCGCGGCGAACTGCCGGTAAGACTGGGTGCTGTAAAATACTTCTTGTCTTACACTGCCCTGTTTCTGATGGTATGGCTGATGATATTGGTCAAGATCGGCATTGAAGGGACATTCGGGCGTGTGGAGAAGAACAAGGCTGTCCTCAACGAGCTCAAAATCTACCACACCGAGAAGATGGTGCAGCTCGCCAAGATGGGCAGAATGTCCACCGCATCGGAACTCCTGAAGGAAAAGAATTCCACAGTGGGTTTCCCGGTAAAACCGGCGGACAGGCTGGATGCCAAAGAGAAAAACTGATGAGGAGACGGCTATGAAAGAGAACAAAGAGAGAGAAAGCAATATCCTCAGAGTAATGTACGTGATATTCTGTGTTACCTGCATATGGATTGCAGCACGGATTGTGTACCTGCAGTGCAACTTCATTGACAGCGACCCTTACCTGAAATTTTTCCGCGCAAAAAGCAGGAAAGTGGTGGCGGAACCTACTCGAGGGGCCATATTGTCATCTGACGGAAGACTGCTGGCCATATCCGTACCTATGTACCAGGTTTATATGGACTGCACCGTCAGGAAAGAGGAATTTTCCGCCAGAGACAAACACGGGAAGCTGATTGACAAGCATGGAGAGGAGCACGAAGAGGAGTGGAGAGCATCAGTCGCCGACCTTGCCAAGGGACTGTATGCCATCTACGGCAAGAGCAGCGAATACTGGAGAGCCACCATCCTCAACGAAAGGAACAAGGGAAACAAATACCTGAAAATCGGCGGCACGATAGATCATGAGACGCTGCAGAAAGTGAAGGCCCTGCCACTATTCAACCAGGGCGGCAACAAGGGCGGCATCATCGTGACCAAGAAAGACACCAGACAGTACCCTTACGGCTCGCTCGCACGACGGGTCATCGGCTATGTGAAGGACAATGACAAGTCCAACGGGAACAATGCCATCGGACTCGAGGGCAAATACAACTACATCCTCCACGGAACAGACGGATACCGCTGGACCAAGAGAAGCGACAAGAGCCAGATTACCAACAGGGACAGTTCCTGGGTCAATGCGAAAGACGGATACGACATACGGACCACCATTGACATTGACCTTCAGGATATTGCGGACAATGCAATGCGCAAATACCTGAAAGAGGAGACGGTGATCGAAGGCGGCTGCGTGGTAGTCATGGACGTGAAGACCGGAGCCATCAAGGCGATGGTCAATCTCGTGAGAGACAGCACATCAGGGGCATTGAACGAAACCTACAACTATGCTATCGGACGTCGCGGAGAGCCAGGTTCCGTATTCAAGACGGCAACCCTGATGAGCGTAATGGAAGACTACAGGGTGAAGCTTTCTGACGAGCTGGCGACCAACGGCGGAAACCTTCCGTATTTCGAGGGAAAGAACGGAGACAGCCACATTAGGGATTACGAGAGGACTACGCACAAGAAGACGATGTCCGTACTGCACGGATACGAGATTTCCTCCAACTACATTTTCAGGAAACTCGCGATGGACCACTATACGGACAATCCGAAGAAGTTCATTGACAATCTGTACATGTACAAGCTCGGGGAAAGTTACGATTTCGACCTGAACGGATTTGCATCCCCGTATATTCCATCCCCTGAGAACAGGAGCGAGTGGAGCGGGACCACTCTCGGGTCAATGGCGATCGGCTACTCCGTGAGCGTCACGCCGCTGCACACACTGACATTCTACAATGCCATAGCCAACAAAGGCAAGATGATGAAGCCTTACCTGGTGGAAGACATCGAGGAGAACGGAATAGTAAAGGAAAAGAAAGGGCCGTCCGTACTGAACGGTTCGATCTGTTCAAAGGCTACGGCAGACAGCATAACGGCAGGTCTGATGAAAATCGCCAAGGAAGGTACAGCAAGCAAGATGAAGGGTGCGCCTCTGACTTTCGCGGGAAAGACTGGAACGTCCCACATCGTTTTCAGTGCGGGGAAAGGAAAAAAGGCTTCATACAAGTCAGGACCTGACCAGGCGAGAAAATACCAGGCGTCAATCGTAGGATTTTTCCCTGCAGAAAACCCTGTCTATTCGGCGATTGCAGTAATATACACCCATCCGACACGCCGCAGCGTATATGGAGGAAACATCCCTGCGCGTATTCTGCGCGAGATAAACGAGTACCTCTACACGGCCGACAGCAGATGGGGCGAACTGATTGAGAAAGAAGGAGATATGCCCGTGATGTCCATGGATACGCCGAGGACAGCGAAGAACGGAAAGGTTCCGAACCTGAAAGGTCTCGGTCTGATGGACGCCATCTATGCGATAGAAAATGACGGTTACAGATGCCTGTATTCGGGAATCGGCCACGTGGTGAGCCAGAGTCCTGCCGCAGGTTCGACATTGGCCGCCGGAGAAAAGATTACAATCAGGCTTGAATAGAGGCCTGGACATGATATAATGAAGGATATGAGACTTGAACAGATAATCGGCAACTGCGGAGCAATCGACTGCCGCGGGAACATGAAAAAGGAAATCAGCGCGATTTGCAGCGACTCCAGGAAAGTAGTCCCGGGGTCAATGTTCATTGCCGTAAAAGGCTACGCAAGCGACGGCCACCGGTTTATCGGCTCGGCACTTTCCGCAGGCGCCACAGCCATAATGTATGAGGACAGGCAGGAGCTCGAGGCTCAGGTCAATGCCATGGAAGGCAAAATCTCCACAGATGAGATCGCTTTTGTGCAGGTTACCAATTCCCGTCACGCCGAGGCAATGGCAGCGGCTGACTTTTATGGCAATCCGTCCCGCGAACTTACTCTCGTAGGAATCACAGGAACCAACGGCAAGACGACTACCGTCACCCTGCTTTACCACTTGTTCAAGGGGCTGGGATATGAATGCGGACTACTTTCCACGATAGCCAATTATGTGGGAGACAGGCGTCTGGAGACGGCCAACACGACTGCAGACCCTATCACCATCAATTCCCTGCTCCGTCAGATGGCGGATGAAGGATGCTCCTACTGCTTTATGGAAGTGAGCTCCATCGGAATGGAACAGGAAAGAGTTACCGGACTGGAATTCAAGGCCGGAATATTCTCCAACCTCACGCACGACCATCTGGATTACCACAAGACATTTGCAGAGTATCTCAGATGCAAGAAACTGTTCTTCGACACATTGCCTTCAGACGCGTTCGCCATCACCAACATCGATGACAAGAACGGAATGGTAATGGTCCAGAATACAAAGGCGAAGGTAGTGACCTATTCCTGCAGAAGCATCGCCGACCACACTTGCCGGATTATCGAAGAAGGATTCGACGGGATGCAGCTCAGAATCGACGGCCAGGAAGTATGGACCAGACTGATCGGCCAGCACAATGCCTACAATCTTCTCGCCATCTACACTGCCGCAATATGCGTGGGCGCAGACCGTGACGAGGCATTAGTCCAGCTCAGCAGACTGGAATCAGCAAAAGGGCGTCTGGAGACTCTCCACGGCCCTCACAAGCTCGCTGTCATCATTGATTATGCACATACTCCTGACGCGATGGAGAACGTGCTCAAGACTCTCAGGGACATTGGCCCGAAAAAACATATCATCTGCCTTTTCGGCTGTGGCGGCGACAGGGACAAGACCAAGCGCCCGGAGATGGCACAGGTGGCAGAGAAATATGCTGACAGAATCTTCGTGACATCAGACAACAGCCGTACCGAGAAGACGGAAGACATATTGGAGGATATACGCAAAGGCTTCAGCCAGAAAGGATTGGCGAAGGCATTGTTCATTTCCGACAGGAAAGAGGCCATCCGCACCGCGATAACTCTCGCACCGGAGGGAGCAGTGATTCTGCTGGCCGGAAAAGGGCACGAGACATATCAGATCATAGGTACCGAGCATCTCCACTTCGATGAGCGGGAAATAGTAGAAGAAGTATTCAAATCAATGGAGGAGCAGATATGATTTACCACCTGTTCGAACTGTTGTCAGACTACGACATACCTGGACAGAGGCTGATGGGCTACCTGTCATTCAGAGCGATGCTTGCATTCGTTACGGCAATGCTGATATCGTTCTTCGCCGGACGGAGAATCATCAGATGGCTTCAGAAAAAGCAGATTGGCGAGACGATCCGCGATCTCGGACTCGAAGGTCAGATGCAGAAGAAGGGCACCCCGACTATGGGCGGTGTCATCATCCTGCTTGCCATCCTGGTGTCCGCCCTGCTTTTCTGCGACTTGACCAACATATATACTCAGCTGCTGATTTTCACCACTGTATGGTGCGGCGGAATCGGTTTCGCTGATGATTATATAAAGGTATTCAAGCACGACAAGGAAGGCATGAGCGAAAGAGGAAAGCTCATTCTGCAAGTAGTGCTGGGCTGTATAGTCGGTCTGACAGTGTGCTTCAACAACGATATTGTCATAAGAGAGAAAGTCCGCATTGAAGCTGATGCCGACAGCACCCATTATCTGCCGCAGGGAAGCGAGAACGTGGATGTGGACAGCGAGACCATTGTCAGCCAGAGCGGATGGAAGATGGAGAATATCATAAAGAGCACCAAGACTACGCTTCCGTTCATCAAGGCCCACGAATTCGACTACAAATGGCTGTCACCGTTCAGCGGCAAATGGGGATGGTACTGCAAATGGGCCATCTATGTGATAATGATAGTGATAGTCATCACGGCCTGCTCGAACGGAACCAACCTCACTGACGGAATGGACGGACTTGCCGCGGGCACATCTGCGATAGTGGGCATTGTGCTCGGCATATTGGCATGGCTGAGCGGCAACCTCATAAACTCCAACTATCTGGATATCATGTACATACCGGGGACGGGAGAAATCGCGGTATTCATGTCGATATTTGTAGGCGCCCTGTTCGGGTTCCTGTGGTACAACTCCTATCCGGCTCAGGTGTTCATGGGTGACACGGGAAGTCTTGCCATCGGCGGCATCATCGGTGTCAGCGCCATTCTCCTGAGAAAAGAGCTTATGCTCCCTGTACTGTGCGGTATCTTCTTCGTGGAAAGCCTTTCTGTGCTGATACAGCGATTCTGGTTCAAGCGTACAAGAATCAAATATGGAACCGGGCAGAGAATTTTCAGGATGGCACCGCTGCACCACCATTATCAGAAGGTGGGGATACCGGCCAAGATACAGTGGCCGAGCCACCCGATACCTGAGGCGAAGATCGTGACGAGGTTCTGGCTTGTGGGGCTGATCCTGGCAGTCGCCACGCTGGCCTTGCTCAAGATAAGGTAGTCGGTTTACCGACCGCGACCGGAGGGAAGCGAAATGGCCCCGGGGGCAGTCCGGAGGACGGGGGTACGATGGCGGAACAATTCGCGCAGGTACGACCGCTCCGACGAGAATGAAAGTTTAGAACATTGAAAAACATCATACGATATGGACAACAAAAAGCGAATTGTAGTTTTAGGCGGAGGGGAAAGCGGAGCGGGCGCTGCAGTGCTCGCCAAAGTGAAAGGTTTCGACGTATTTCTCTCTGACAAGGGAGCAATCGCCAAAGAACACGCTGAACTTCTGAAGAAATGGGATATTCCTTTCGAAGAGGGCCATCACACAGAGTCATTGATACTCAATGCCGATGAGGTCATAAAGAGCCCGGGAATTCCGGACACCGTCCCTATGGTCAAGAAGATCACCGAAAGCGGCATACATATCATTTCAGAAATAGAATTCGCAGGCAGATACGACACCGCGAAGAAAATATGCGTAACCGGAAGCAACGGCAAGACCACGACAACCTCGCTGATCTACTACCTGCTCAAGGAGGCCGGACTCAACGTAGGTCTCGGCGGCAACATCGGCAAGAGCTACGCATATCAGGTGGCCACCGAACATTTCGACTACTACGTATTGGAAATCAGCAGTTTCCAGCTGGACAACTGCTATGAGTTCAGGCCGGACATCGCCATCATCACGAACATAACTCCGGACCACCTCGACAGATACGGCTATGATATGGAGAACTACGTCAGAGCCAAATTCAGACTGGTCAGGAATCTCCGTCCCGAGGACTGCTTCATATTCGACTCAGACGATGAAATCACCATCAACCATCTGGACAAAATCGTGTTCGAAGCCAAGAAACTGCCTTTCACTCAGAAAGATACAGTCGAGCAGGGCGCTTACCTGAAGGATGACACCATCGTCGTAAAATACGAAGATGACGAGTGCGACATCTTCCTGAGAGACCTCGCCCTCGGCGGAAAACACAACATCTACAACTCGATGGCCGCTGCGCTCGCTGCCAAGGCAAGCGGCATTGACAATGAAATAATCCGCAACTCACTCTCTACTTTCGAGCCTATCGAGCACAGACTCGAGCCGGTTCTCAGCGTGGGAGGAGTGCTTTATGTCAATGACTCGAAAGCTACCAATGTGGACGCAGCCTGGTATGCGCTCGAATGTCAGACGAGACCGGTCGTATGGATTGTCGGAGGAACTGACAAGGGCAACGACTACGAAGTCCTGAAAGACCTCGTGAAAGAGAAGGTCAAGGCCATCGTATGCATGGGCAAGGACAACCACAAATTCCACGAAGCCTTCGAAAGCATTGTCGGAAAAGAAAACATGAAGGACACACTCTCTGCTGACGAGGCAGTGAAAGTATCAGCATCCTATGCAAAAGACGGGGATGTGGTACTGCTGAGTCCTTGTTGCGCAAGTTTCGACCTTTTCACCTGCTATGAGGACAGGGGCGAAAAGTTCAAGGCTGCTGTAAGAAACCTGTAAGTCCAGAACTGTTATGGGCATTGCAAAGAAACATAATAACGGGCTGCTGGAGCGGCTTAAAGGGGATAAAGTCATCTGGGTGATTCTCTTCGGACTCATTTTCATATCACTCCTGACGATTTCATCCTCCACATCCCAGCTGGCTATCAGCGAGCACGGTTCCAGAATCGATTATGCGGTAAAGCAGATGCTCACCATCTGCATCGGCATGACAGCTTTGCTGCTCATCTACTATTTCTGCAATGTCGGAGTATTCTGGTTCTTCTCACGATATTGCTTCTGTTTGTCCGCATTCCTGCTGCTCTGGCTGAACCTTCATCTCAAGATTCCGAAAGTCTTCGAGGCTGCCACCATCAATTCAGCATGGCGCGTCATCAAAGTCTTCGGTCTGCAGCTACACGTGTATGAATTCGTGAAAGTATTCATGATAATGTACCTGGCATGGGCGATGCAGGCATTGAAGGACGGAAAGACCACATTGGCAAAGAAACTGGCGAAGAAGCTGCAGTTCGAGTGGCTCGGCACCGAAGCCGGAGAGCGCTACTTCTACATCATATTCCCTATTGCTTTCGTGTGCCTGATGGTAGCCGGAGGCGGCTTTTCCAGCACACTGATAATCGGAGTGATACTGTTCTTGACCGCCATAATCGCAGGTCTCGAAAAGAAGTATATCTGTCAGATGATCCTTATCGGGGCAGCAGGTGCGTCACTTATATTTGGCACATACTACATTTCCGGCGGCAAATTATTCAGCAGGGTCGGCACAGTCATAAGCAGACTGGAGAACCGCGATCCTCTGAAAGAACTTCACGCCGCGAAGCGGGGTTCATTGGAATTCCAGAACATTCTGGATGACAACATGCAGGAGATAAGCGCGAAAATTGCCATAAGCGAAGGCGGCCTGTTCGGCAAGGGGCCAGGAAACAGCACACAGAGATATGTCGTGGCGGTGATGTATGAAGACTACATGTATGCCTTCATAGTAGAAGAATACGGCCTGCTGTTCAGCATATTCATAATGATATTGTACGGCAGTCTGATTGCCCGGGGAGCGGTCATAGTGCGATATTGCGACAACCGCTATGTGAGGACACTGATTGCCGGACTGATCCTTCTGATATCCGGTCAGGCGCTTTTCCATATGCTTGTCAACGCTGATGCACTGTTTTTCCACACGGGACAGACGCTCCCGATGATAAGCTACGGAACCAGCTCTTTCCTGGCAATGAGTATCGCATTCGGAGTCATACTGTCTGTCAGCAGGATGGCCCAGGACAAGCTCCTGGAAGAGAACCGGCAGAAGGAACTCGCTGCAGCCGCAGAAAACGGCACGACTGAAGACAGCGAGGCGGAAAATGAACCAAAAACGGAGGAATGATGGAAACGAAAAAAGCATTGAGAATCATAATCAGCGGCGGCGGAACGGGCGGACACATATTCCCGGCCATATCCATCGCCAACAAGATGAAGGAACTCTGCCCTGAAAGCGAAATACTTTTCGTGGGTGCTGAAGGCAAGATGGAGATGGAAAAGGTTCCGGCGGCAGGTTACAAGATTATCGGGCTGCCTATTGTGGGGCTGCAGCGCAAACTCACCCTCCACAATATCGTCAATGACCTCCAGGCCCCGTTCAAGGTAATAGCCAGCATATGCAAGGCCGGCAAGATCATCCGTGAGTTCAAGCCGGACATCGCAATCGGCGTAGGCGGATATGCCAGCGCTCCCCTGCTGATGGCTGCCGAAAGGGCCGGTATCCCGACATTGATACAGGAACAGAACGGTTTTGCGGGGCTGACCAACAAGATTCTCGGCAAGAAAGCCGGCAAGATCTGTGTCGCATATGAAGGCATGGAAAGGTTCTTCCCGGCCGACAAGATAGTCATGACAGGCAATCCGATCCGCAAGGAAATAGTGCCGCCGACAGAGCAGATGAAAGAGGAGGGCCTCACATATTACGGCCTTGACGCCAGCAAAAAGCACATTCTCATTACCGGCGGAAGCCTCGGAAGCGGGACATTGAACAAGTCCGTCCAGAACTGGATCAATGACGGCTGTCCCGGCGGTGAAGGCATTGAGATCCTGTGGCAATGCGGCAAATACTACAAGAGCGCGACTGACAGGTTCATGGAAGAAGCGGCAGCCCAGGGCAAGGGAGGAGCGACATTGAAATACATCCATCACAGCGACTTCATCGGCCGCATGGACTTGGCCTACGCGGTGGCTGACGTGGTGATTGCGCGTTCCGGCGCCAGCACGGTCTCAGAACTCTGCGCCGCACACAAGGCAGCCATCTTCGTTCCGTCGCCCAATGTGGCCGAAGACCACCAGACGCACAACGCAATGGCCCTCGTGAGGAAGAACGCAGCTATGCTCGTAAAAGACGCCGAAGCGCCTGAAAAACTCCTGCCTGCCGCCGTCGCGCTGCTTTCGGACAATGAAAAGATAGAGTCAATGCAGAAGAACATTGCAAAACTGGCAATGACAAGGGCGGCCGACATCATTGCAGAAGAGGCATATAAACTAGTCAACAGATAAGCATTATGGCAACAAGATACAAGAACATATATTTTATCGGAATCGGCGGAATCGGCATGAGCGCCATCGCCAGATATTTCAAGTTCAAGGGCCTTAACGTAACGGGCTACGACAAGACGGAGTCCGAATTGACCGACGCCCTGCAGAAAGAAGGGATCGACGTCCACTATGAGGACAATACGGACTTCATCCCGAAAGACGTGGAAAACACGCTGGTAGTCTATACGCCTGCCATCCCGCATGACATGGGCGAACTCGTGTATGTCCAGGAGCACGGCTACAAGGTCCTGAAACGCTCCAAGGTTCTGGGAGAAATCACTGACGGAGAGCGTTGCCTCGCTGTTTCTGGAACACACGGCAAGACCACTACAAGTACATTGACGGCACATATTCTGAAAGAAAGCGGCGAAGGCTGCTCGGCATTCCTGGGAGGAATTTCCAAGAACTACGACACGAACCTGCTCATGAGCCATACGGATACCGTGGTCGTGGAGGCGGACGAATTCGACCGTTCCTTCCTGCAGCTTCACCCTGAAATCGCCGTGATTACGGCCATGGACGCTGACCATCTGGACATTTACGGAGACCTCAACCACGTGCACGAGGCGTTCAAGGCATTCGCGTCGCAGGTTCACGGCACCGTCATCGCGAAACTCGGTCTGGACATCACTCCGGCAGACACATCCGCCAAAATCCTCACCTACCATTACAATGACAGTTCCGCTGATTTCTACGCCAGGAATCCGAAGCCGGACAGCCTCGGCTACTTCAGTTTCGATCTGGTTTATCCGGGAGGAGTCATCGAAAATGTAAAATGCGGCACGCCGGGATGGGTCAATGTAGAGAACGGCATTGCTGCTGCGGCCATCTGCCTGACATACGGCATCAATCCAGAGAAAATACGTAAAGCGCTCGGGACTTTCCAGGGCGTAAAGCGCAGACTCGACATCCACCTCAACACGGAAAAGCTCTCATACATAGACGATTACGCTCACCATCCGAAAGAGCTGAGCACGGCCATAAGTTCGATGAGGGACATTTTCCCGGGAAGAAAGCTGACCGCGGTTTTCCAGCCTCACCTCTTCACCCGCACCCGCGATTTTGCTGACGGGTTCGCCGAGGCACTCAGCAAGGTGGACAAGCTCATCCTTCTGGACATTTACCCTGCAAGGGAAGAACCGATACCGGGAGTCACCTCCGAAATCATCTTCGACAAGGTCACTGCTCCTGAAAAAGTGCTGCTGAAGAAAGAAGAGCTGATGGATTACCTGGCCAAAGAGCCTCTCGATGTACTCGTCACCTTCGGTGCAGGCAACATTGACAGATTCATCGGACCGATAACGGAACTGCTGAGAAAGAGACTGTAAAGATGAATTTCAAGGCCCACATAAAATACATTGTCGCAGGACTGCTGCTTGCGGGCATTGCCGGAATACTGTTCGTTTCCGGAAGGGAGCACCATGCCGGAATTCAGATGACCACATGTTCTTCTATAGTGGTCGAATTCAGCGACGACATGAATTTCATCAATGCTGACGACGTGAAGGGCTACATTGCCAAAGGCTATGGAAACTGCTCGGGAAAAAGGCTCGAGGAAATAGATCTCGGCAAAATCGAGGAGGTCCTGGACAAGAAGAGCGCAATAAAGAAAAGTGAGGCCTACACCACAACAGACGGCACATTGCACATAATGATTTCGCAGCGGAAGCCGGTCGTGAGATTCGTTTCCGACAAGGGAGGATGGTACGCAGACGAGACCGGATTCATATTCCCGCTGCAGAAGAAGTTCACTTCAAGAGTGCCTATTGTGGACGGGGCCATTCCTCTGGATATCAGCAGGGACTACAAGGGTCTGCCGAAAACGAAATACGAAAAGGCCTGGGTGGAAGGCATCCTGGATTTCGTGCAGTATCTTAACGAGAACAGGAAATGGCGGGATGCCGTGGCGCAGATTCACGTGGAAGGAAACGGGCATCTCGTGATCGTCCCGAGAAACGGACGCGAGAAGTTTGAAATCGGAAGGCCTGACGAATTCAAGAAGAAGTTTGCTAAAATCGAAGATTATTATAAATTTATCGTGCCTGAGAAAGGGGCTGACGCATATACCAAGGTCAATGTATCTTTCGACGGACAGATAGTTTGCAGAAAATAAAGAACTCTAATATGGAAACAGATAGAATCACTGAAAGAATTATAGCAGCCGTGGATATGGGCTCCAGCAAGATTTCGCTCGGAGTGGCGCTGGTAGAAGGAAACAACACGAAAATTCTGTTCCACAGATCGCTTCCGTCAGACGGTGTTGTCGGAAGTGAGGTCATAAACCCTACCAAGGCCAAAACAGTTCTCGGGAAACTCATCAGACAGGCTGAGGAAGAACTGAGCATCAAGATAAAGCAGGCGGTAGTGGCATTACCGAAATGCAATATCCGTAAAATGGATGCCACAGGGACAATGAGCAGGAGCAATCCTGAAGACTGCATCTGCGAGGAGGAGGTCAATGCCACAAAGGACCTTGCCGAAGTGAAACTGGAAGAACAGATCAGCAACAAAGAACGCATTTACGGCGCGATAGCCCAGTCATTCTCGACAGACGACTATATCCAGCAGATAGAGAACGACATTATCGGCATGACCGGCGAAACGCTGACCGGCAATTTCAAGGTGTTCATCGGCAGGAACACTCCTGTAACCAATCTCACCAGGATGTTCAATGAATTGGGCATCGGCATTGCCAGGTTTTATTTCGCTCCGTTGGCCAGCGCAAGAGCGGTGCTGACTGAGGACGAGACCAACAACGGCATTGGCCTTATAGATTTCGGAGCAGGTTCGACATCCATAAGCATTTTCAAGAAGAAGGTACTGATAGACTATTACGGAATCCCGTTCGGCGCCGGCAACATAACCGGGGACATAAATCTGGAATGCGGTCTGACTGAGACACTTGCAGAGAATCTCAAGAAGTCCTACGGCGGATGTCTCACGGAAAATCTTACCAGCATCAATGACAAGACTCTCCAAATCGAGACGGAAGACCAGTCCCCATATATCCAGGTTCCGGTGAATTATCTTTCTGAAATCATCACGGCAAGGGAGCGTGAAATCATCGACGCGATGCTCTACGAAATTCAGAGAAGCGGCACTACCCGTGACCTGAGAAGAGGCCTGGTGATTACCGGTGGCGGTTCCGAGATGCTTAATCTTACCGCATTGGTCAAGGAAATGTCAGGATATATGGTAAAGAAGGGCGCTCCGCGTCACAAGTTCGTGGCGACAGGAAATGAGAGCATTTTCAAAAGTGACTCCTGCGTACTTGCAGGTATGATTCTGCTCGCAAGAGATGAAAACATCAACTGCGGACTTTATGATGCCATTGAAGAGACTCCTGCTGAGCCGGCAGAAGTAGATCCGGTCATGCCTGGTGACGACACAGTAAACCGCATTGACACCGACAGCACGGAAACTCCTGATACAGAGAAGACTGGCGAAATCCCTGCTGCAGAAACCGGGACTCCGGAACCGAAAAAAGAGGAGAAGCCGGAAAAGGAGGAGAAACCGGGAAAGGAAGAGAAGCCTAAGAAAGAGGGAATGCTCGAGAGATGGAAAAAGAATTTCACGCTCAAGCTCAACACCATTAACAACGAAATCAACAAGGAGAACAAGATATGATGGACGAGGTTACTGAGATATTACCGACCGACTGGAAGCCGGAGAACTCAATGATAAAGGTAATCGGTGTCGGAGGAGGCGGCTGCAATGCAGTCACATACATGTACAACCAGAAGATCCAGGGTTGCAGTTTCATTGTCTGCAACACTGACTCCCAGGCACTTGAAAAAAGCAATGTCCCCATCAAGATTCCTCTTGGAGACGGTTTGGGCGCAGGTACGAAACCGGACAGGGCGAAAATTGCCGCGTCGGAATCGCAGGAACTGATCGCCAAGACCGCATTGGACAACGGAACCCGCATGCTGTTCATAACTGCCGGACTCGGCGGAGGAACAGGCACGGGAGCATCACCGATCATCGCCAAGATGGCCAAAGAGAGAGGTATCCTGACCGTGGCTGTAGTCACCATTCCGTTCAAGGAAGAAGGGCGGCTGGCCATGGCCAAGGCCAATGACGGTATCCTCGAACTCAAGCGGCACGTGGACAGCCTGCTGATAATCAATAATGAGAAACTCTATTCATGCTTCGGGACCATGCTTCTCCAGGAGGCCTGGCCTAAGGCGGACGAAATTCTCGCCACGGCTGTCAGAGGCATTATCGAAATCATCAAGAAGCCGGGCTTCATCAATGTCGATTTCCAGGATGTCATCACAATGATGAAAAACAGCGGAATGGCACTGATGGGCTGCGGTACGGGCAAAGGCAAGAACAGACTTGAAGATGCTGTAAAACAAGCACTTGTCTCCCCTCTGCTGAACGATTTCGACCTCAAGACCGCGAAGAACAGACTGATCAATATCACTGTCGGACGCAATGACAAGGGCCTCACGATGGAAGAACTCAACGCCATCAGCCAACTTGTGGCCGGATATACCGGAGAAGTGGAGAAATCCAAACGCGGCATCATTATGGATGACGACCCCGAGTTCGGTGACACGGTCCGCATCACAGTCATCGCCACCGGCTTCCAGGCGAACATTTCGGAGATAACAGGAGGCGATTACGGTAAGATCATCCCTATCCCGAAAGATTTCACCTATACGGATGAATACACGCCACAGTCAGGCGAGATTTCACTGTCAAACGATACGGAACCCACATTCACCAAGATAGGAACAGGAACAAACGTGAACTGCCCGCATTTCCATTATGATTCTGCCCCGGTCCTGGTGGTGGAACCGGGCACCGACACAAGTGCATTGACAGAGAACTCTGCATTGTCCCGCAGCGGGATTCAGACAAGCGGGAACGCCGAAAGATTTTAAGGGCCAGTTAATTTGGTAGATTTCAAAACAACATCTAATTTTGCGGTTGTAAATGGGAAGCACTGGAGTTTCCCGGGAGTAAAAATGGACAGAAAAACAAGAGTAAGATTCGCTCCGTCCCCGACAGGACCTCTGCACATGGGAGGAGTCCGGACAGCATTGTACAACTATCTTTTCGCCAAACAGAACGGCGGCGACTTTATCATAAGAATAGAGGATACGGATTCTCACAGATTCGTGCCCGGTGCGGAAAAGTATATCATTGAAGCACTTGACTGGTGCGGAATAAAAGCCGACGAAGGAGTGGACGAGAACGGCAATGTGGTGGAGACTCCATCCGAGAGACATCCTCACGCCCCATACCGCCAGTCCCAGAGGAAAGGCATCTACAGGAAGTTCGCTGACCAGCTTATCGAGAACGGCTACGCTTACTATGCTTTCGACACGGCTGAAGGACTGGATGCGAAAAGGGCTGAGGCAGAGGCTGCCGGCAACACTTTCATCTACAACCAGCAGACCCGCCTGGAACTGAGGAACTCGCTGACATTGCCGGAAGACGAGGTAAAGAAGCTGTTGGAGACGACAGACTGCTGGACCATCCGTTTCAAGATGCCGGAAAACACTGTCGTGAAGATGGACGACCTCATCAGAGGCCATATAGAGGTGAATACGGATACACTGGACGACAAGGTCCTGTGGAAAAGGGCGGATGAACTCCCGACCTATCACCTTGCAAACATTGTGGATGACCATCTTATGGAAATCACCGAGGTTATCCGCGGAGAGGAATGGCTCCCTTCACTGCCACTGCACTACATGCTCTACAAGGCTTTCGGCTGGGAAGACACGATGCCGCGTTTCGCGCACTTGTCGCTCCTGCTCAAGCCGGACGGAAAAGGCAAGCTCAGCAAACGCGACGGCGACAGGCTCGGATTCCCTGTATTCCCGCTCAGATGGGTCAATGCAGAGGGCGAAGTTTCCCATGGATATCGTGAAGACGGATACTTCCCGGAGGCTTTTGTAAATATGCTTGCGATGCTCGGATGGAACCCCGGAACTGACCAGGAGATCTTCAGCATTGACGAGCTCGTGAAAGTATTCTCTCTGGACCGCGTCATCAAGTCAGGCGCAAGATTCAATCCTGAAAAAGCCAAATGGTACAATAAGGAATATCTCAGGATGAAGTCAGACGACGAGCTTACCAAGCTGTTCATTCCTGAACTGGAAAGCCATGGCATCCAGGTAGTCGAGTGCCCTGCATGCGCATTGACGGCAGGGGCTTCATTTGCCGGCAAGGGCGTGGATTTCAAGAATCATATCGTCACTGAAGAATATGTGCACGATGTCGTCACATTCGTAAAGGAGAGGGCTTCATTCGTGAAGGACATCTGGCTGAACGCTTCCTGCCTCTTCGTTTCTCCGGCAGAATATGTACAGTTCGGAGTGAAGGCAGGTGCAGCGGCAGAGGCCGCAAAACCTGTGGACCCGAGACGTGCGGCGGATCCCCGCGCGAAAGTATATGACGACAGTCTCACTGCACCGTTCCTCGCGAAGGATGCCGACAAGTTCTGGAAAGCGGAAGGCTATCAGCCTGCATATCAGGTAACTGAGCACGTGTGCGGTTACAAAGGAGCATTCACGAAGGAGAACATTGAACCGTACCTGGAGGATTATATCCGCGAACAGGGTTGGCCGATGGGAAAGGTCATGAACTGCATCAGACTGGCCATTACCGGAGCGGCAAGCGGACTTGGAATCGCTGACATACTGTCGTTTATCGGCAAGGATGAGTTTGCGGCCCGTATGAAGTATGCTGGAGAGCGCCTCGGAAGAGAATAACATTAAACATATTGCTATGAAAATAGGTATTTGCAGCGACCACGCTGGATTTGATTACAAATGCAAGCTTATCCCCTATCTCCAGAAATTGGGATACGAAACGGTAGATTTCGGAACAGACTCACCAGAGAGCATTGACTATCCTGATGTCGCTCATCCTCTCGCCAATGCTGTGGAAAAAGGCGAAGTGGACTGCGGAATCGCAATGTGCGGTACCGGCAACGGTATGGCCATCACCCTGAACAAGCATCAGGGAATCCGCGCCGGACTTGCCTGGGGAACGGAAATCGGCCGCCTCGTAAAGGCTCACAACAATGCCAATGTGCTCGTGATGCCGGCAAGGTTCATCTCCTACCGTATGGTTCAGGCGATTACCAAGGTGTGGCTTGAGACTCCATTCGAAGGCGGAAGGCACGAGAGGAGAATCGAAAAAATACCATGCAGATAATGGCATTGACAATAAACAAGGAAAATATTCAAGACATAATCCTCTCCGGAAACATCGACGATTACCCGGAGGGGATTATTCTTCCTGTGGACAAGCCCTACCGGTGGACTTCCGCTGACGTCATCCGCAAGATCAAGTTCTGCGCATGCAGGCATTTCCACAAGAAGAATCTAAAGGTAGGTCATGCAGGCACCCTGGACCCTCTGGCTACAGGGGTGCTGCTGGTATGCATAGGCAAGGCCACCAAATGTGCAGAAGAACTTCAAAAGCACGAGAAAGAATATATCGCCGGCATCTCTTTCGGCGCGACCACCCCGTCATACGATCTGGAAAAAGACATTGACATGCACTATCCTCTGGATGGGGTCAGCGAGGAGGCGCTCAGAGGCGTGATTCCGGGTTTTATCGGGGAGCAGGAGCAGGTGGCGCCGCTTTTCTCGGCAAAATCCATAGACGGTGTAAGGGCTTATGAACTGGCCCGCAAGGAGTGGAAGCGCATGAAAGACGGCGAGGGCGGTTTCGACCATTCGGCCACGGACACGCTGAACAAGCAGTGGATAAACATTACCGAAATGGAGCTTCTGCGTTTCTGTCCCGACGGACTGCCGGAAGACAATATGGAGATGGACAGCAACGAGTTCTCCTCCACGAAAAACAGTGATGGCTCCGAGAATTTACGCAACAGCCGTATCAATGTGACTGACAACAGCGCACTGCATCTTCCTCACGCAGACATCCGCGTGGCATGCTCCAAAGGGACTTACGTCAGGGCACTTGCAAGGGATCTGGGCGAGGCTCTCGGCTCAGGGGCTCATCTTGACGGACTGCGCAGGACCAGGACAGGAGGATTCAAGGCTTCAGAAGCATTGACAGTGGCACAGGCTATTTCTATTCTTCACACAGAACAATGACGGAAAAGTTATATGAAGACCCGGAATTCGGCATTGTCGTACTGCGGAAAAACGTCCGCAGCAGGGCTGTGAGCATCCGTGTCAAGGGAGTCCAGAACAAATACGGAGGCAGAATCTCAGTGACTGTTCCATGGAGCCTGAGATACCAGGACGGAATAAATTATCTTGAGAAAAGGCGCGAGTGGATCAGGGATGCGCTGAATCGGCAGAAGAAGCATTCGGAAAATGCAGTTCTGGACGGCAGGTCCGTGGGTGTCATCGCTGACGGCACAAGCCTGAACACATTGGTTTCAAAAATCATTTTCATAGAGCAGCCGACCATGTCCGGAGAGCTTTCAGTCAAGATACGCACCGCTCCTTCGGAATACCCTGAGGCCATGAGCAGGCAATGGTACAGCATTGACAGGCCGATGATGCTCAAGCAGATAATTTTTCCTCCCGAGGCAAGCCAGCCGGGACTCCGGAAGGTCCTGGTGGAAGTGCTGCGCGAGGAAGCCAAGGTGCTGCTGGACAGGAAGATTTCAATGTTCGCTGAGAAATACGGGTTCCAGTACAGAAAGCTCACCATAAAGCACAATTCATCGAACTGGGGAAGCTGCTCCCGTGCCGGCAACATAAACCTCAACCTGAATCTGGTGCGTTTGCCTGAGCCGCTGTGCGATTACGTGATCCTTCACGAGCTTTCGCACCTGAAAGAGCCGAACCACGGGCCGGGTTTCCACATATTGCTTGAGAGGCTGTGCCGGGACAATATAAAGGGGCTCATAGCCATAGGCTCCACGGATGCGGAAAAATATAAAGCGTGGATCGACGGCGACACTGACGGCGGAAAGACATTGACACCGCTGAATGAAGTTCTAAGCCGGGAGGTGTCCTCCTGGAGAATGGTCTGACCCGAGCATCACTTATCCGTTTTAGTATTTTGTGCATTCGGCAAGTCATTGTAACTTTGTAAAATACGAAAACCTATATTGCAATGAAGAAAGGAATGAATCTGCAGGCATCGCCGGAAATGATGGCGAAGGCTACAGAAGGCTTGAGTCTGAGTCAGGCCGATGTGAAAGAGCTCGAACAGGTCAAGGACCAGCAGGATAACCTGAACAAGAACAAGAACGACAACCAGCTGCTGTCCCTGAGAAAAAGGCTTGACGTGCTGCTGAGAACAGGACAGTTGCTCCTGGAAAGTTCAGCGGACACCAACAGGATCAGAAGAAACATGGTAAGGGCGGCATTGTTTCTCGGATTTGACGAGGACAACCTGCACTTGTTCATTGACCATAACATATTGATGGTAAACTACAGCGATGAGGCACATTCCTTCACCAAGTTCCAGAAACGAGTGAAGAACGGAATCAACTTCACCACCATCGAGAGCATCAGCCACCTGACGTTCAAGGCTGTGAGAAAGCATTTCTCTCTCGAACAGTACGAGGAGGAGTTGGAGGCAATCGCTTCTAAACCAAGAAATTACAATCAGCTTGTAACATCTGCAGGCGCGGCATTGGCCTGCGGCGGATTCTGCATACAGTTCGGCTGCGACTGGATAGCGTTCCTGTACGCGTCATTGGCCGCATTCATCGGATTCAACACCAGGGCATATTTCAACAAACTCGGTGTAAACCAATACTTTTCGATTGCGATAGCTGCATTCGTGTCCACTCTGGTAGCATGGCTTACCACATACCTTCCTGCATGGACAAGCACACCGCTGCACCCGCTGCTCGCCTGCGCATTGTTCATTGTACCTGGCGTGCCGCTGATCAACTTCGTGGACGATATGCTGGACAACAACTTCCGCGTAGGTACGGAGCGGGCCATCAACACGATGCTGATGATGGTGGGCATGGCTTTCGGCATCGTATTCGCGCTCAAGTTCTGCAGATGGACATTCAATTTCGAGCCTGACATCATGTCGATTCCGATGGTGCCTGAGCATCCGTACTGGATGTATGCAGTGGCTGCAGCCATCTCCGCAATGGGATTCTCGATGATATTCAACATCCCGAAAAGGCTTCTGCCTGTGGTAGCGATCGGAGGTATCATCGCCATCTGCACCAGAAACCTCGTAAGTCTGAAACCAGACATGTTCTGCAGTTTCAGCCTCGGCGAGGGCGGTATTCTCGGGTCATTGGCAGGCTCCACACTGGTGTCGGTGATATGCATCAAGGCCGTGCACGTATTCCATACTCCTCATCAAGTCCTGGCCATATCCAGCGTCATCCCGATGGTGCCGGGCGTGCTGATGTACCGTGCGCTGTTCTCGCTTTTCACGGTTCCGATTACGGAAGGAGACCTTGTAAACAACTTCATTGCTGCCGGCGTGAACGGGCTCAACGCATCTCTGATAATTGCTGCCATCGCCTTGGGAGTCGCCGTGCCTAACATTCTCGCAAGAAAGAAGGTCAATGCCGCAAAACGACGCGCTTTCGACGCCCAGATCAGGGAGCAGAGGAAACGTGGAGAATTCATTGACATAACGAAACTGTAAAACACCTATCATATGAAACGGCGGGATTTTCTTAAAAAAGGGGCATTGGCAGCAGCCGGTGCCGGTCTGTTGGGCAGTGGAACCACTTTGGCCAAGGGGCTTGAACTTACGGACGACCATAAATCTGTAAATTTCAATGTCAATGGGAAGGCACGTATGCATCTTTCATTCGAACCTTACGAATTGAAGCTCAAGCACGTGTTCACTGTCTCGTCGTTTTCGCGCAGCACCACTCCTGACGTTCTGGTCCGCATTGACTATGACGGATATACCGGCTACGGAGAAGCGTCAATGCCTCCTTATCTCGGACAGACGGTGGAGAGCGTGTGCTCGTTTCTGAAAAAGGTGGACTTGGAACAGTTCCCGGACCCGTTCTGCATCGACGACATCCTCACCTACATTGACAGTCTTTCTGACGGTGATTCTGCCGCGAAAGCTGCCGTGGACATTGCCCTGCACGATCTTGTGGGCAAGATTATCGGTGCTCCGTGGCACAGGATGCTGGGGCTGAATCCTGAGAAGACCCCGAACACGACATATACCATCGGCATTGACACTGACGAGATGGTAAAACTCAAGACCCGGGAAGTTGCAGGGCAGTTCAAGATTCTGAAGGTAAAGCTTGGAACGCCGCGTGACAGGGAGATGATACGGGCCATCCGGGAAGTGAGCGACCTTCCGATTGCTGTGGATGTGAATCAGGGCTGGAAGAACAAGAAGAAGGCTCTGGATGAGATTTTCTGGCTTAAGGAGCAGGGTATCGTGATGGTCGAGCAGCCTATGCCGAAAGAAATGTTGGAGGCCAATGCCTGGCTGACGGAGAGGAGCCCGCTTCCGACATTCGCGGATGAGGCAATCCAGAGGCTCAAGGACATTCCTGCCATCAAAGGAGCCTATACCGGCATCAATATCAAACTGATGAAGTGTACCGGTATGCGTGAGGCGTGGAAAATGATGAATTACGCACGTGCCGAGGGCATGAAAGTCATGATAGGATGCATGACAGAGACGTCCTGCGCTATCGCCGCTGCCGCCCAGCTCTCCCCTGCCGTGGATTTCGCGGACCTCGACGGCAACTTGTTGATTGCCAATGACATCTTCCGCGGCACGACAGTAGTGGACGGCAAGATCACACTGAACCAGCTGCCCGGAATCGGAATAGAGAAGATCTGAAAAAAATGCCCGACTGTGGTAATTCAGCCGGGCATTATCATATATTATCTACGATAAACTAGAAGAGTTCGTCGTTTGTGTTTTCTGATACATTGAAATCAGGAGCATCGTAGTTCTCTGCAGAGTTGAAATTGCCTGCATCCTCTACATTCTCGTCAGAAGGCTTAGGAGCGAATGGCTTCCTGCCTCTGCGGTCATCTCTCGGGCCACGGCGGTCATCACGGCGGTCATCACGGCGGTCACCTCTGCGGTCATCACGTGGACCTCTTCTGTCATCGCGACGGTCACCTCTGCGGTCATCACGGCGATCATCACGTGGACCTCTTGGTCTGCGCTCAGGCTCTACATAACCTTCCGGTTTCTCAACAAGAGCACGCATAGAGAGTCTCATCTTGCCTGTCTTCTCATCGATTTCGAGGAGTTTAACATCCACCTCGTCACCTACCTTCAGGACATCAGCGACATTCTCAGTCTTGGTCCATGCGATTTCTGAAACGTGGAGAAGACCTTCCTTGCCAGGGAGAATTTCTACGAACGCACCGAAGTCAAGGATAGAAACCACCTTTCCGTGATATGTCTTGCCTACTTCTGGAACTGCGCAGATACCCTCTATCCAAGCGAGAGCCTTGTCGAGAGAATCCTTGTCTGTACTGAAGATGTCCACAATACCCTTATGTCTCTCAGCATCCTCAGTTATGGTGATGGTAGTACCTGTCTCTTTCTGGATCTTCTGGATAGTCTCACCGCCTTTACCGATAACTGCACCGATGAAGTCAGACTCGATCTCAAGCTGCTTGAGTCTCGGAACGAACGGCTTGTAGTCCTCACGAGGCTCGCTGATGCATTTCATCATCTCACCCATGATGTGGAGTCTGCCCTGACGAGCCTGCTCCAATGCTTTTGCAAGCACATCATAAGAAAGACCGTCCACTTTGATATCCATCTGAGTTGCAGTAATACCGTCCTTGGTACCTGTAACCTTGAAGTCCATATCTCCGAGGTGATCCTCGTCTCCGAGAATATCGGTAAGGATTGCATATCTCTCGTTAGGTCTGTCCTTGTCGGTGATAAGACCCATCGCAACACCGGCAACAGGTTTCTTGATCTTCACGCCGGCATCCATAAGTGCGAGGCAACCTCCACATACAGAAGCCATTGAAGAAGAGCCGTTGGACTCGAGGATATCGGAAACGACCCTGATGGCATACGGATTCTCAGGAGCGAGCGGAACGACTGCCTTGAGAGCACGCATTGCAAGGTTTCCGTGACCGATCTCACGACGGCCTACGCCTCTCTGCGCCTTAGCCTCACCTGTCGCGAACGGAGGGAAGTTATAGTGGAGCACGAACTGCTGGGTTTCACGGACGAGAACCTCATCCATTTCCTTCATGTCGAGCTTGGTTCCGAGTGTGACGCTTGCCAATGACTGTGTCTCACCACGGGTAAAGATGGCAGAACCGTGAGCGCAAGGAAGATAGCCCACTTCACACCAGATAGGACGTACCTCTGCGGTATGACGGCCATCGAGACGCACGCCTTCGTCGAGAATCATGTTTCTCATAGCGGCCTTCTCCTCATTGTTGTAATATCTTGCGACCATTGCTGCCTTAGCCTCCTGGTCTTCCTCTGAAAGTGTAGCGAGGAAGTCTGCCTTGATCTGCTCAAATCCGTCAGTTCTCTCCTGTTTAGGCTTCGCTGACTTCGCGAGAGCATAGCATTTGTCATAGCAGAACTCGTGAACTGCCTTCTTGAGGTCTTCATCCTCCTCATCGTGAGGATAATCTCTCTTGACATCCTTGCCGAGTTCTTTGTTCAGTTCAATCTGAACAAGGCACTGCTTCTTGATGGCCTCGTGAGCAAACTTGATAGCCTCGAGCATATCCGCTTCGCTTACCTCGTTCATCTCACCTTCTACCATCATGATATTGTCATAGGTAGCTGCGACCATAAGTTCGAGGTCGCTGTCCTTCATTTCGCTGAATGCAGGGTTGATTCTGAACTCACCATTGATTCTTGCGACACGTACCTCTGAGATAGGGCCTTCGAACGGAATGTCACTGCATGCAAGAGCTGCAGATGCTGCGAGACCTGCGAGAGCATCCGGCTGAGTGTCGGCGTCTGCTGAAATGAGGTTCACATTGACATAAACTTCAAGATGGAAATCCTCCGGGAACAACGGCCTGAGAGCACGGTCCACAAGACGGGAGATAAGAATCTCGTAATCGGAAGCTTTTCCTTCGCGTTTCATGAATCCGCCAGGGAATCTTCCTGCAGAATAGAATTTTTCTTTGTAGTCCACCTGGAGAGGCATGAAATCAGTGCCTTCCTTGACTTCTTTAGCGCATGTCACAGTGGCGAGGAGCATTGTGCCTCCCATCTTGATGACAGCAGAACCGTCTGCCTGCTTGGCAAGTTTACCGGTCTCGATCTCGATTACCCGACCATCGGATAATTCGATTTTCTTGTTGATGATGTTCATTAAATGCTTCAATGACCTGCCTTCCCCAATGGAAGAATGATTTATTTCAGTTTCATATATCGGAACCCTGTCTGCAGCAGGTCAATTATTATGCAGAAAGGGAATGCAATATTCAAAAAAAAAGACCAATCCCATATAACAGGAACTGGCCATTTTCGTTTCCTATCGTATTATCGACGGAGACCAAGCTCCTTAACGATGCTTCTGTATCTCTCGATGTCAACTTTCTGGAGGTAGTCCAGCAACTGACGTCTTTTACCTACGAGACGGAGAAGAGAGCGACGTGTAACCACATCTTTCTTGTTCTTCTTTACGTGCTCTGTAAGGTGATTGATACGGTAGGAAAATAGAGCAACTTGACTCTCAGGAGAGCCGGTGTCTGTATTAGACTTTCCGTACTTCGCGAAAATCTCCTGCTTTTTCTCAGCTTCCAAATACTCAGCCATTTCGCAAAAAATTTTGTTGTTAATAAAATTACCCGTCAACGGGCAACGCTTCACCAAAAGCGACCGCAAATTTAAGCATTTTTTTTCGCTTTACAAGCGATTAGGAGAAAATTGTTACACAAGCAGTTTCACCACATTTCTCGTAGTCCTCAGCACATATCTTTTCCCGCATTGACCTGACTCCGAATCAGCTTTTTCCGCATCCGGATCCAAGGGTAGAATCACCGCAGGCTCGTCGAATCCAAGTTCCGGGACAATGCGGCCTGACACGTCTGGCACAGCCCCGCGAGCCGTGGAATGGAACTCTTCAGCACCTGTAATCCTCTCTATTTCAGCAATATTGTGAGGATTTATCCCAGAGCCGGGCATAACTATAATCCTGCCGTCAGCCTGTCGCACCAGCCGGGATATCAGTTCGCTTCCATCCAATGCCTTAGGCTTCTGCCCCGATGTGAGCAGCCGGTCGCAGCCGAGGCTGATGATCTGTTCCAATGCCTGCTGCGGATTGCGGCACAAGTCGAAAGCCCTGTGGAATGTAACTGACATTCCATCTGCTGCCTCGACAAGACGCTCACAGATATCCATATCGATATCTCCGTCCGGGGTCAATGCGCCGATCACGACTCCGTCCACGCCCATTTCCCGGCAACTGACGATATCCGACAACATTGTACTGACTTCAGATGTGTTGTAGCAGAAATTTCCTTCACGCGGGCGGATAAGAACATTGACTCGGATACGGTCAGAGTTGTCTTGCTCGGCAGAGAGAGACATGGAAGTCTTCACCGCTTCCAAAATCAGGCCGCAACTCGGCGTCACCCCACCGCAACTGATTGCAGAACAGAGTTCTACACGTATCGCACCACCATAAAAAGCCTCCTGCACGTCAGCGATTGACGTGCAGCAAATCTCTATTTTTCTCATTGGAATCACCAACTGCCGGAAGCGCCTCCGCCACCGAATGAACCGCCGCCGAAGCCTCCGAACGAGCCGCTTGAAGAACTGTCGCTTGAACTGCTTGAAGAACCGCCACTGTAACCGCCGTAAGTGGTCGGGCCTCTGTAGCCCCGCGACCTTGTTCCGGAGCCGCCTCCTTTACCTTTATTCTTGTTTCTGAACGAAAGGACGACGACAATTATCAACATGAATATGACCAGGAAGCTGATAAAGCCCAATCCTTCTTCATCGGAATCATCACCGCTTACGGAAATCTCGCCCGTGGCCAATGCTATCAACTTGTCCACTGCAGCATTCACGCCGCCGAAATAGTCATCTTCCTTGAAATGAGGAATGAGCTGCTGTTCGATAATTCTCTTGCAATACGCATCCGGAATCGCTCCCTCCAGTCCGTAACCGACCTGTATGGAAACCTTACCGCCGGAATCAGGGGTCTTTGGCTTGACGAGAAGCACCACACCATTGTTGAAATCCTTGGAACCCACTCCCCAGTCGATTCCGATACGGGTAGCATATTCTGCCGGCTCATATCCCTCCAAGTCAGACACAGTAAGCACCATGATCTGATTGGATGTGGTATCATCGACAGCCACCAGTTTGGACTCGAGTTCTGAAACCTGCTTTTCGGTAAAGATGCCGGCCAGATCATTGACAAGTCTCGGCGGCTGCGGTTTTGCCGGAAAAGCGACTGCCACTGACGCGAATACGGTCAGCAGCAGTACACATAATGAAAATCGCCTTGACATAGCGGAAACTCTTAGAATTCAATCTTCGGAGCAGTATCTGCACCTTCAGATGCCTTGAAGTAACCTTTCTGTTCGAAATTGAAAATCGAAGCGATGATATTCTGAGGGAATCTTCTGATCAGCGTGTTATATGACTGAGCAGTTTCATTGTACTTCATTCTCTCCGTAGAAATACGGTTCTCTGTGCCTTCAAGCTGAGCCTGGAGCTCGAGGAAATTCTGGTTTGCCTTCAAGTCAGGATATGCCTCTACAGACATGAGAAGACGGCCTACGGCATTGCCGAGCTCGCCCTGAGCCGACTGGAATTTCGCGATGCTCTCTTCTGTAAGCTTGTTAGGATCCACAGTTACCTGGGTAGCCTTGGCTCTCGCATTGACGACAGCCTCGAGAGTTCCGCTTTCATGGGTAGCATAGCCTTTGACAGTGGCCACGAGATTAGGTATGAGATCGGCACGGCGCTGATATACGTTCTCTACCTGTGACCAGGCAGACCTCACGCCTTCTTCTCCCTCAACCATTCCGTTATAATTGTTTTTAATCCAGCCAAAAATGCCTAATGCGACAACGGCTACCACGATGGTGGTTACTAGTCCTTTTTTCATACTACTAAAATATTAAGGTTAATTGGTTGTTTCTTCTGAAGCGGCATCCCTCACACAACGCACCGGAGCGATGAAATTAGTCTTGTCCACAGCTGCCCTGATGACATCCGGCTTCTGCCAGTATATCATTCTGTAAACGCCCGTCGATTCTTCACCCTCTGGAGCCACAGACTCTGAGCTCCAATATACAGCATACTCGAAATCACCTGTAAATGAAGCACTTGAAGCTTTGGTTCCATATCCAGTAGGAATAGCTGAGAAGCCGGCCTTATTGGTAATCTTCACTTCCGGGCAATACTCCCACATCCTGGTATTATTGAAATAAGCGTTTACCATCAATGCTCCGGCAATGCCCATAAAACTGCCATCTTTGGCCTCACCCTTATACTCAGCTGCCTGAGCCAGAGCGAACCAGTCCTCGTCAGACGGCACACGCCATCCTGCAGGGCAAGCAGTCTGGGCCTCTGTCCATGTATAATATCTTCCGTAAATGGCATCCATCACCTCGCAGTTCTGGAATGACAGACCTGCTCCTTTCCATGCCAGGTTACGAGAGAACCATTCACGGTCACCTATCTTCTTGTAGAAATATGACTTGCCGTCCCTCTCGTCCTTGAACTTACGGGCGTTGATTTCGATTCCGTCAAACAGGATGGAGCCATTCATTGACGGGTCCACCACCGTGATTGTCCGGGAATAAGACTTGTTCGAATACCCCTTCGCAAAGGCTGTACAGGTCAATGTAGCTGTACAGATGGTATCCCTGACAGTGAGTTTATACGCGCCCGTCATCGTTCTCGGGTCAGTTACATACTTCGTGGTATCCTTTGTCTTGGTAAGAGGTAATGCAGTCCAATAATAGCCTACATCTATCGTATCCACCTGAAGTCCACGCGGAACGAGATTAAGCACATCCCCCATGGCAACGAAAACAGGAGCATCGAATCTCAATGTACCCGGAATCGTCGGAGATGCAGTATATTTATCATCTGATTTGTTCTTCTTGCACGCCTGAAAAGACAACGCCGCCATAACCGCCACGGCCACAATCATCAGTTTCTTAAAACCCATCTTAGAAGCTGTTATAAAATTTAATAATTGCAAATGTACGTTTTTCCTGACAAAAACGCGTACATTTGTACAAATACTTTGCCGAACCTATCAACAGACACGACGTAATGAATTTTATCAGATCATCAATAATCCTGCTTGTGGCAGGTTCAATGTGCATTTCCTGCAAAAATGCCGACAAATACATCTCCATCCAGGGCTACGCGCAGGGCGGGACCTACACCGTCAAACTGAATCTGCAGACCGGCAACGGACTGGTAAAGAAATCGCCCGAGGAAATAAGAAACGGCATTGACTCCATCCTCAACTGCATTGACACCACCCTTTCCGGCTACAACAAGGGCTCGCTCCTGAGCCGGTTCAATGCCGGCGACAGCATCTATGTCAGCCGGTACGGAATGTTCGAAGACATCTACACCAGGGCCTGGGACTACGAAAAAGAAACTGACGGAGCGCTCGATGCGGCAGCAGGCCCGATCTTCGATCTTTGGGGCTTCGGTTTCTCCACCGACTCGCTCCCGTCCGACGACAAAGTGCGCAAAGTACTGGAAGACTGCGGAATGGACAGACTCAGAAGGGATATTGTCAATGACACGGACACCGGAAAGTTCATCACATCTTCAGACGTACTGCTTGATGACCTGAAAGGAGGAGTCCCTGCGAGACTTAACTTCAATGCCATTGCACAGGGCTACAGCTGCGACGTAGTGGCGGCATACCTGTACGGACTGGGCGTAAAGGACATGCTCGTGGACATAGGCGAAATCTATCTCGACGGGCTCAACCCGAACGGAAAACCATGGAAAGTGGGCATTGACAGGCCTGTGGACGGGAACAACGATCCGGGAAAAGACCTGGACGGGATATGGGAATCCGACGGTGCGGCCTGCGGCATCGTAACTTCTGGCAATTACAGGAAATACTATATCAGTGACGGCAAGAAGTATGCACATACCATCAACCCGCGCACAGGATATCCGGTGGAGCATAACCTGCTGAGCGCCACGATTGTAGCGAGAAATGCGACAGATGCGGACGCATATGCCACCTACTGCATGGTAATCGGTCTGGAAAAAGCCAAAGAATTCATAGAAAGCAGACCTGACGAACTCGCAGGATACCTCATCTACTCTGACTCAGACGGCAAGATGCAGGAATGGAAATCCGGCAATTTCAACGCAGCTCGGTAATCTCTCACGCTCAACGCAGATCAGTAATTACCCACGAAGAATCCGAGCCGCCGAACACAAAAGACGAAGCTGCGCGGAGCGGGCCGAATGACATTGAACTGATCTTCAGATCCACGACGCCTTTTTTCCCGAGAGAAGCTGACAGTTTGACTATCAGCGGCTTGGCAGCATCTGCAAACCAGACGTCCAGTGCCGTAACACCTGTCCCTTTCACGGACGGAACATAAGACACTTTATACAGTTTCTTTCCTGAAACAGATTCCACAGCGGTTTCTGTCGGCCTGAAACTCGACTCAAGCGAACTGATGAGCAGAGCAGGATTCGCCTCGATAGAAGCCAGGCCGTCCACATCCTCCACAATCAGCTCTTTCGCAGTCCTGTCCGCAGTCCATCTCGACTTCCCGTCACACCATATTTCCATGCCATTGCCCTTGACAATGAACATGTTGCCCTGAAGGACTGCCGTGCCCTCACCTCGAACCGGAGCATTACCGCGCACCGTAAACGAATAACTGAACGTCACGCAACTTCCCTTCTCCGCATCAGAAAAACGACGGGAAAGAGACTGTGCAGACCCGATATCCTGCGCCACGGCCACAAAAGGCAGAAGCATGAGAATCGCTGTCAATGTCATTTTCAGCGTTCGTAACATATTCAATATCATTGATTTGCCTTCAATTCCTTCAGACGGAGTTCCAGTTCGTCAATATCACCGATCAGCACCTGACGAGGCTTCGAGCCTTCCTGCGGGCCGACGATTCCGGCTGACTCAAGCTGGTCCATCACTCTTCCTGCCTTTGCATAACCCATGCCCAAACGCCTCTGCAGATCCGAAGTGGAACCCTTCTGGGTCGTTACCACAAGTCTTGCAGCGTCCTCGAAACGCTCATCAAGGTCATTGACATTAAGCGCACCGACTCCGCCCTCATCCGACTTGTCGGTAGGCTCCGGAAGATAATAAGGGGTATTGAAACTCTTCTTGTAGCCCTCCTGCGCGCCGATGAACTTGGTAAGCGTGGCGATTTCGTCATTGCCGATAAACGCGCACTGCGCACGGACCATATTGGCCCCGGCATTGTAAATCATATCACCCTTGCCGATCAGTTTTTCAGCGCCAGTCGAGTCGAGAATAGTCTTGGAATCGGTACCCGAGAATACTCTGAACGCGATACGTGCAGGGAAATTGTTCTTGATAAGGCCGGTGATGACATCGACGGAAGGACGCTGCGTGGCCAATATGATATGTATTCCGGCAGCACGGCCTTTCTGAGCCAGACGGATGATGGAAGTAGTGATGCTTCGTGCCCTCGTCTTGTCCTCGCCGCTCGAGCCGGCAGACATTATAAGGTCGGAATACTCATCTATAACTGTCACAAGATAAGGCAGATAGTGATGTCCCATGGTAGGAAGCAGATGCCTTTCCTTATATTTTTCATTGTACAGGACAATATTGTTCACACCAGCCTTGTTCATCAGCTCATAACGGGCATCCATCTCGATACAGAGCGAGCGGAGCACAGCCTCTGCAGCCGGCGCCTTCTTGACAATCGAATTGTCCAGCTCCTCCTTCGCATCGCCCGAATCCGGAAGAACAGCGAGATAATGATGGAGCAGACGCGAATAGGAACTGAATTCCACCATCTTAGGGTCAATGAACACGAACTTCAGTTCTGAAGGATGCTTGGAAAAGAGCAATGAAGCAATCATCACATTCAGTCCCACTGACTTGCCCTGCTTGGTGGCACCGGCCACAAGCAAGTGCGGAGCATCCGCCAAGTCGAACACCTCCACCTTCTGCGCGAGAGTAGCGTATCCGATGGCGATAGGCAGCTCGGCCTTGCTGTTACGGAACTCTTCATTGTTCAGAACCGCCTTCAACGGTACTATCGACTGCTTCAGGTTCGGAACTTCAATACCGATGGAGTCCGGAAGCATAACCAGACGCACCCTGTCCGAATTGAGGGCAAGAGCTATCTCCTTGTCCTTGTTCATGATGGAGGCGACAGTGACACCTGGAGCCGGATAAAGTTTGTAGAGGGTAATGGTAGGGCCTACCACAGCCTTCACTTCCCTGACTTCGATCTTATAGGTCTGAAGCGTAGCCTTGATCTTGAAATTGTTGCTCTTCAGCTCCTCAGACGATACGGAATATATGGATGAAGTGTAGTCCTTCAGCAAATCGAGTGTAGGGAACTTATAATCAGGCAGTTCGCCTCTGACGTCAATCGGCGGCAAATCCTCCTGGACAACAGTGGTGAGGCCCTCGCCCTTGACAACCTCAGGCATATCGTCATCTGGTTTTCCAGTATCCGTCTTTTCTGTATCAGTGTCAGCAGCATCCGAGTCCGGTGTCACGGGCTTTACCGGGACCTCCTCTACAGGATCCACTGACACTTCCTGCTCAGGTTTTTCCTCAACAGGCTCTTTTTCAGGCTCTTTCTTCTCCACGTCCACAGATTCGTCCTTCTTGGAGATAAAATCGAACGTCACCCCACGCTTCTTTCCGGACGGAGCAGTTTCAGTAGAAAGCCATCTGGAGAACCGGGAACTTGCAAAATATCCCCAAGCCGCGATGAGCGCGAGAATCAGGCACAATGTAACCGGCACGCCCACCAAGTGTTCAGACCAGACCACCATCTGAGAGCCGCAGCCACCGCCGAGACCGGTTCCGAAACAAGTATTGAACCCGAAACGTATAGAGATGAAAGCCAATGCATAAGACAGTATCATCGCTCCTGTCAATGCCAAGAGCACATATCTCAGCACCGGGAATTTCTGCTTGCCGAACAGGCATCTTACAGACACAAGCGCAAGCGCCACGATGACTGCCAATGAGCCGAGGCCGAACCACTCCGAAACGAATACAGAAGCGATCTTGAGTCCCCAGGCGCCACCGAAATTGGCTATTACCTTGGCCGTATCCTTTATCACTTCCGGATCTGCCAAGAGGCTCTGGTCCTGTTTCCATGTAAAGAAATAGGACAGACAACTTACAGCAATAAGCAGAGTGGCAACGGCCAAAACGCCGCCTACCACTCTTCTGAGCAATATATGCTTCTTGTCCAGAGAATCCCGGACCTTGTCAATCATCCCGGACATATGACGCTATCGTTTCTGATTCTTCTTGCCGAAATTCCTGCGCTGGCCGTTCCCGTTCTTTCTGACCTGCGCAAAATCTATGGACATGCCCGGTCTTGCAAACGTGGAGTCCGATGAAATTCGGGACAATGTCAGTCCTTCCGGAACTCGGATACGATAGTCGGACAGTTTCTCGATGTCATTGAAAATCGTCTCGTCAGCCACGCTGTCCTTGTTCCAGATCAGGTACTGCTGACGCATATACATCGCCAGAGAACGGATCATCGCTGTCTTCTGCTCTCCGTCAGGCTCGCCTGCGATCAGGTCAATGATACTTTCGATATTCCTTCCGTAATGTGTGGCACGGATTGGTTTTTTCTTGATAGGGATAACTTCAGGGCGTGATTTCCTCTGCTCCGGAGACGGAGCCGGGAACGGTGAGTCCACGTCCAGGTCATATCCTGCCATTATGTACAGATGGTCCCAGAGTTTGTGCTCCCAGTTGTCCTCCTGGTGCACTTGAGGGTTCAATATCTCCATCACTCGCACCACGGCCTTAGCTTGTTCCGTGCGTTTTACCCTGTCTGTCAATGACTTGACTTCCTCCACCATCTTCAGGACGTTGCGTCCATACTCCGGCATATCCAGTTTTTCCCTCTCTGTATTATAGTCCAGAACTATCGGGTTTTCTTCGTAATATTTATCCATAATCGTATTATCTTTTCACTTTTATCTCGCAGACATTTCCTCATTTTTAAAGAAAACGCCATACTTTGCAAATATAGTGAAAGCCGAGTGAAAAGGAAAATTTGTTTTTTTTCCTTTTCCGATTTCTGGCGACTGATGCGTGAGCGCCGAGCAGCGGCAAAGGGCCCGCTCTGCTCAGGGTGCTGCGCAATTCGCCGCGGGCCATGCCGCTGCCCAGCGCCTTGTACACAGTCTGTGTCGTGCTCTCGTAGGCGCGTGACATTGGCGTGGTTTTGAACACAAATAGCACATATTTTATTTTTGCACGTAAAAGATTATCTTTGTAGTGTTTGGGCAGTTGGTCCCTGACCGGACAAAATATAAACATGGAGGACGGAATATGTTGTACCCGATAGGAATACAGAGTTTTGAAAAGATTCGCACCGGAGGATTTGTCTATGTGGATAAAACAGCCTTGATATATAGGTTGGCAGCCTCTGGACAGTATTATTTTCTGAGTCGTCCGAGACGATTCGGAAAGAGTCTGCTCGTATCGACTATGGAGGCTTACTTCAGTGGAAGAAAAGAACTTTTCGAAGGACTTGCGATGGAGTCGCTGGAGAAGGAGTGGACGGAATATCCGGTTTTGCATCTGGATTTGACGGGAGCTGCATATTTGTCTGTTGATGAACTTTATTCCAAGCTCAACTCTTTTTTATCCAAGTATGAAGAGCGTTATGAGATCTGCACAGGTGAACATGTCGCAAGTGTCCGCTTTGAAAATATTATCAATACCGCATACCGGAAGACCGGCCAGAAAGTCGTCATTCTCATCGACGAATATGAAAAGCCGATAATCGACAACATTGACAATCCTGAACTCATGGAGCAGTTCAGGCGTGAGCTTCAGGGATTCTACAGCGTCATAAAAGGAAAGGACAATGCCATCCGTTTCGCCTTCCTTACAGGAGTGACCAAGCTTGGCAAAATGAGCATCTTCAGCGGACTTAACAATCTGAATGACATATCGATGGATGCAAGATATTCTGATATCTGCGGAATATCGGAGCAGGAATTAAAGGCATATTTTGGTGAAAGCGTGAAAACTCTTGCGGAGGTGAACGGTCTTTCGGAAGAAGAATGCTACAAGAAATTGGCATCAATGTATGATGGGTATCATTTCCATTATAGAACGCATGGCATATACAACCCGTTCAGTCTTCTCAATACATTTAACGCCAATGAGTTTAGGATGTACTGGTTCGAGACTGGGACGCCGACATTCCTTGTGAGATACCTGAAACAGGGCAACTATAACCTGGACAACATCTCGAAGAATGACGTAGCGGTGGAGACTCTGACAGGAGCGAACTATGTAAGCCCGGATCCGATAACGCTTATGTATCAGGCGGGATATCTTACGATTAAGGATTATGACCAGAGATTCAATACGTATAATCTTGACTATCCTAACGAAGAAGTGAAGAGCGGATTCCTGAATTCGTTAAGTCATCTCTATGCTCCGGCATTGGCAGGCGGCGAACTGTCTGTCTATCAATTTATCCGTGATATTGAAAAGGGCGATATAGAGAGTTTTATGAATCGTCTCACTGCATTTTTCGCAGGAAACAGTTACATGATTCAGGGCGACCTGGAACTGTACTTCCAGAACGTGATGTCGATAATGCTGAAAATGATGGGGCTTTACGTGAAGACCGAATACCAGACGTCCAACGGCAGGATTGACATTGTCTTCGATACAGACAAGTATGTCTATATCATTGAGTTGAAGCGCGACGAATCTGCCGAGGTTGCCATGAAACAAATCGAGGAAAAGGGTTACGACAAACCGTTCCTCGCAAGCGGCAAGCAGATAATCAAGCTCGGTATCAATTTCTCTTCTGAGACCAAGACGATTGACGGCTGGGCTGAGGCTTAGCTAAACACTTAAATCATAATGAAAAAAACGCTCATTTCATATTTAGTTACATGTATGTGCATCGTGATTTGCGGCTGTTCTAAGATTGAGTTTGAATTAGTGCCAAATCAGGTGGATGTTGATTATTCTGCTCAAGATGTGGTAGCAACTGTAAATACACCTATTGCATGTTATGAATTATACAGTATTGACGGTGAACATTTAAGAAAAAGCATACTAGATAATTCATTTGTTTATCTGGAAAGTACTGCGATTGAGTATAAATGGATAAAGGTAAGATATGATTCTCAGAAACGGACCTTTACTATAAGCCTAGAAGAGAATCTAACTGAAAGCGCTCGAACTGTGACAATTATAGTGTATTCTACGCATGCTATGTCACGATATAACCCTTCGTATCAGCATTGTTCCTTGAAGATTACTCAGCGAAAAAAACCGTAATGATGTCCCACGGGTTTTCCGTGGGCAGAAACAACGCCGGGCAGTGGCAAAGGGCCCGCTCTGCTCAGGGTGCTGCGCAATTCGCCGCGGGTCCTGCCCTGCACGCCAACTCCGGCCCGGCATCTAAGGATGCCATGGTTCCCTAAAGAATTCCGTTAGACGGCCAGCTGCACTAAATGTAGATAACCGAAGCCATTGTAGCCGGCAACAAGGTTGCCCCTGTGGGGACTTGCTTATCTCAATCCCCCCGACCCCCTTTTCAAGGGGGCGATCAGGGCCTGCGGGCTTTCCATCGCCGCGATGCCTTCCATGCCCGCCAGCTTCGGCCCGGCATCTGAAGATGCCTGCTAACCCTTCGGACGTGAGAGCAAAAGAGTTGAGGGGCTTCTTGTTGCCGTACACACCTGGAGTTCAGCGGCACAAAGAGCGCGACCTGTAAAACGCTATATAACAGATGTTTAGGTGTTTTCAGAGTTGTGATTTTCTTAACTCTGAATTTGGTTAAAATCCTGATAATCTGCGACTTACCGGTTGCGCTATGTGTATCGTCCTTGTGTCGGCTGTGTGCCTTCCGCAGTTAAGTGTTACTGCTGTACAATCTATCAGTTGCCAATGGGCAAATATCTGATGGTCTAGCTTTATTGTCCACAATAGATTGAGACCTAAGTTCCGTTGTTCTCAAATCCGGCATCTGAGGAGATCTACGCTTCGCTGTAATTTTGTAAGCGTCTCCGCGGTTACGTATTGACCGGACTATTGTTATTTGTTAAGACAATACTAAACGAACAACCTGCGTGTCGGACTTTGGCTCATATTGCTGTTTATCAATAGATTACGTTAATTGCTAAATGCCAGGTTATATGAAATATAGAGTAACCTGACTTTCGGCTTTTCTCGTAACTCACTATGAGTCAATACTTTCTACCGTCAGCCCAACTGCAGGTTGTTCGGTTTTTCTCTCTAATCATGCCTCACGGAAGCAATCATGTCCGGCAACAAGAAGCCGCCGTGAGGACCAGGCCCTCCTGCTTCGCAGGCGCCTCCCTCTAGTGCCGAGGGCGGCAAGTCCTCACGGAGGCAACCTTGTTGCTGCTGTCAATGACATCTGAGTGCAGCCTTTGGACACGTGTGATGTACTTGAACTCTGCGTAAGTCTGATTATTCGTGGGAGACTCACAATTCGCAGCGGGCAATGCCGCTGTTCGGCTTCACTAACTTCTGTGAGTCTGCATGGATGTTTAGTTTTTTGCGGTGCGGGGCTGTCCTGCTCGCTACTATGATCCTTATTACTGAGTGCGGTTGACTCAAAATGCTCAGTTTGTCCGTAAACATGTGGTGTTTCACGGACAAGTATTTCAAAATCAACAACTTGTCCGTGAGAAGGCGGGTTTTCACGGACGAAATCCATTCTGTGAGACAACGATTATCAGGAATAGCAGTGGGGCCACAAATAATGCGGTGAGTTACGTGGAATGAGGCAAACACAGCGTTGAATTGAATCGAACAACCTGCATGTCGTAATTTAGCGTATGGTACTGAGTGTCAGGTAGATATGACGAGTAGCCAAATGCAGGTTATGTGAAAAAGAGGGTAACCTGGCTTTCGCTTTATCTACTAACTGGTTGTGAATCAATGCTTTCGTCTGTTGCGCCAATTTCAGGTTGTTCGGTTTTTCTCTCTGGGCATGCCACATCTCCCGATTCCATTTCGCTTCCATAAAAGTTTACTTTTTTTTGTAAACTTTTTTCAGGACGATACACCGCCCAACCATGCTGGCACTGGTTAACTGGGGGTACATTTGATTCCGCTACAGGCAGTACATTTCAAAGTGATACGGGTGGTACATTTCATTCTGATACGCCCGGTACATTTGAAAGTGATATGGACGGTACATTTAAAGTGTCGCAATCAGTTTACACGGTGCGCCGCGAGCGCCGTGTTGGGGACGGCTAGAAACTGGAGAAGGAGGACCAGGTGGTGGTCTTCGACTCGGCGGCGGATTCGAGGTTGTCGGGGAGATTTACGAAGAAGTCGAAACCGGTCCAGGCTTCTACCTGGTCAACGCTGACTGTGTAGTTCTGGTAGCTGTCGGAGTAGGTCTTGTGGTCGAACCAGAAAGCTATGCAGGACGCATCGGAGACCGTTCTGCCGGAATACTTCACCCGGAGCACCAGCTTGTAGAAGTAGTTCGGGATCGGAACTCTCTGGGAACTGGACTTGCTGGGACTCGTGTAATTTATGGTGCGAGTCTCGCCCTCCTTTTCGAAAGCCACGCCCGTCACCACGTAGATCTCCTCGTTGTGGCTCTTGGCAATGCCCTGGACGGCATTCTCCAGATTGCTCCAGATTCCGCTGTTGAAACTGTTCTGGATCTGCGGAACCTGATTCGTCACGTAGAAAGTCTGGGCCTGCATCGTGGCGTTTCCGTTGCGCGAACCGTTCGGACACATGTGACCTCGCGAATACGTGCTGTTCGAATAGCTTCCGTCTGTCACCCTGACCTGGTACTTCTCGTCAATGTTCGGGTTGTAGCTCCAGCCCGATGGCCGGCTGAGAGATCCCATGTGGCTGCTGTCCAATGGATATGCGGTCCAGAGGGGAGTCGTCATCTGTGTGTCGTAGAAGACGGTGTAGTTCCGCTCGCCGGCATAGGTGGTGCTTACCACATACTGCGAGCCTTCCTTAGCCGAGGCGAGTTCGAGCCAATCCTTGTCCACAGCAGGCTGGGCGCCTCCCGGCATCTTGAAGACGGTCGGCGTGCCGGCATAGAACACTTGCTCGTCGGACGAGTATGTGCCTGTGCCTGATACGCGCGCAAACGCCTGAAAGACGTAGGATTCCCCGGGGACGAGGTCCGAAAGGTGAGCCTCGAAAGTCCCGCTGTCCGTGCCTGTCGCCGTGACCGAGCTGACGGTCAGTTTGTTTGTCAATGAATTTGAGGATGTGCCCCAATAAAAGCCAAGTTCGGCAGGTGAACTGCTGGCCCCTGTGTAAGAGCCCGACAGAGTCACCTCCGTCGAACTCAACACATTGGCCTCAATGTTTCATACCTCCGCGTATGGCTTACGATTCGTGGGCTCTTGCCCGCCGGTGTCTCCGCTGGAGGGCAGTCAGTTGGCAGGGTTATTTGGAGAAGAAATGGAAAAGGCTAAGTCGGTGCCGGGTTTGGGGTTGGGTCAGGGGGCTCTCAGTTAGATATAGTTTTAGCGATTCCAGCGCCTCTTGGGCTATTTGGCGGACGGATGGATATATCGGGGTGTTCTCGAAACAGACATCTGAGCCATTTACTAGGAGATGCAGTGCTTGCGTGTCGCGGTACTCATTGTAAAACATTTCCTCCATTCTCTTATCTTGAAAATTGTTTTCATAATGTGCTCCGCCATCTTTGTTTGCCAGGATGGTAAACAATTGGTATCTAGATAAATGCCAATTCTGTACTTCTCCCCAGTTTCTGCCTTTCAATACCTCGAATATGTTGGAGTCCAGCCAGTCCTTCGTAGAGAGAAATCTGTTTTGACTGATGCACCTTTGTTCATAATCCGAATATAAGGAAGATTTACGGAGAGGGGAGAATGTGTATTGAACGCCGCCGTGACTGGAGTTGTTGATTTCCTTACAGAGCAGGCCGCAGTAGATATGTGTGGCGACTTGTATGTTTTTGTTCGAGACGTTATCTCCAACAGAGAAGAAGGAGATGGTCCCTCTTCTGGTCGTCGTGTCCAGAAATTTAACTTTGTCGCGCAAACCGCATTGGGTCAGGACTGAAAGACTTCTTCCGTTCGGGCTGTCGTGCAGCAATGTCCGCAATGCGACTGCGATATCCATTGCGACGCACATTCCGTTATCGTAGGATTTACACAGGTCGTGCAATCTGTGGAGTTGCTCAATGAGTGCTGTCTGTGGTGTACGCTCTGGTTTCATGTTTTGGTCTGTATGTTGTCGATGATCTGATCATTGTCTGCCGTATGGAATGAGTGCTGTTGTCCCGAGGCGGTAGAGACGGGTCGGTTCAATGAATTTGTACGGGGCGAGCTCTAGTTGATTTCAATTATGGAGTATTTGAAAGGGATGGCCTTTCCTTCTTCATTTAATAATTTTGAGTAATCTTTCCAGTTTATGGTATAATTGTGGGTTAGTGTAAGATGTCCCAATTTTTCCTGCCAAACAGGTTGTTTATTTGACGTTGGATGCCATATGAGCTTCTGTTCAGCGGGAATCGTTCTCCCGTCATAAATTCTAAAGTCACTGAAGGCGGTGGTGTCTGGGGACGTTTTGGGCTTGTCCCAATACAGGTGATCGTTTGTGAGCATAATAGCATACCCTTTCCCGAAGTTGTCACCAAGTGATTTGGAGATGTGCTCGATTCGCTCCACATCCTTGAGATACAGATAGCAACCAATGTCGCAGGCACCGTGCTGCTTTAGCTTATATTCTTCGGAGCCATCTGTGATAGAGCATTGAATTGTCTTGTATTTCAGCTCTATAGGATATACTTTCTCGTTAAGCTCAACCCAGATGTCAATATAAATATCGCCTGAATTCTCTTTTTCATTCCCTTGCTCAGGTGCATCTGTTCTTTCTTCAAGCGTATCTGCCCTTCGCTCAAGCCTCACATTTATGGTGCTTTGCGGGTTACTGTCTTCAAACATTTCTTTTAGTTTCCAAGCAAATGCGAACTGGAAGTCTGCTTCAGACCAAAATACTTTTCGTTCTTTCGCTAGGGCGAGTAGAACGGTTTCAATGAATTGCTTAGTCATGCTTACATATGATTATTAATTTATCGTCTCGGTGGTACAAATGTATATCACCGAGACGATAAGTTAATGAGGGTTAGATGATTTACACATTAGGGCAATGTGATAAATCCGTTGTTAATTTATGATAACGCCTCCTATATAAATTGCACTAGTTGTTTTAGTTTGGGATATCTTAACAATAACGTTACCGAATGCTACTTCTTGAAGCTCGAATGCGTAATCGGTCATTTTATTGTTAATACTTTTGCTTCCGACAGACGTGCTGCCTACGAACACCTCGACTTTTGCATTTTTCCCTCCTGCTTTACAAGTGACAGTGATATTTTTCACACCATTAACAGATTCTTTGCCGCAGTATGAAGTGTAATCTAGCGTAAATGTTGCATAAGAAATCGATTTTTTACCACTTCCCAAATGAATGCCACCATTGTCGTATCCATAGTAACCAGCGTTGTCTGTATCTAATGTCCAAGTGAGACCATTGATGGTTGCTGTTTTGTTGTTTGCATCGAAAGATTTTTCTGTTAATGTGCCATCGTATTTTTTATAAGTTGATTCAGTGGTTACTGTCAAAACGTAATTAGCAGAAGCTGCTTTGTATTCTTCTGTTTCTTCAGCAGTTGCTGTAATTTCAGTCTTACCTGCGGACAGAATGGTAACTTTTCCCGAAGCGGCATCTACAGTTGCGACTTTTTCATCAGAAGAAGAGTAAGTTACTGTGGTCTTATTTCCGCTCAAGACAGGTTCTGTAAAAGTGTCATTAATATAGCACTCGACAGAAGTTTTGTTGAACGAAATCTGCTGAGTGTGTTGTACAACAGGTTTGTTGCCATAATAAACCATTACTTCGTCAAGGAAGAAACGATTATTGCTTTTCTGACTTGCAGCGAATGTAATAGTGGTCTTTTCAGTGGCTCCGCTAATAGTGCAGGTATAATCAGTCCATTCGCCCTTTTTCAATGTAATAGTTGACGGATTAACTGTTCCACCATTATTCGCGGTGATATTAATTATCGTTTTTTCATCTTTGCTCACCCATGCTCCAGCCTTAAAGGAAAGTGTCGCAGTTGACGTGTTAATTCCGAGTGCTGGGGTTGTGGCCTTTCCGAAGTCTGAACTAGCCCCTAATTTTACACAAGCATTAGCTCCACCTCCTTTTTCAAAAGTCCAGTTAACATTATCAGCCTTAATAGTACTATTGGCGATATTGTCATTCCATTTCCCATCATTGCCACCTGTTCCGGCACAAGAGTCAAATGACTCATAGAAGAATGTGACATTTTTGTTTTCTGTCCAGGTTACATTCTCTTTATGAATCTTGTAGAGCTTTCCTGCTACGAAATTACCTCCCTTGTTTTTGTTCAGTGTGAGGGTGTGGTTGGCAGTTTTCACCTCTAAAGACATTGACGTGTATGCCGTCGGAAGGACATTGAACCACAATTTGAAGTCAGATGACATAGGTGCAGTTCCTGCGTCAAATGTAAGGTTGATTTCCTTTGATGCTACGCCTTCAGTTTCGGTGAAAGTATAACCTTTTGCATAATCAATGTTGCCACTATTATCTTTCCCGATTTGAACATCAGAAGTAGAAAGGTATGCGTCCTTGCCCTCTACCGAGAGTTTCGCTGATACCACTTCCTCATCAAGAGCACTTGTGAAGTGGAAATATGCAATAGCTGTCTGACGGGTCATATTGAAGACGATGTCTTTGTCATCAGCAGTCTTTCCTGCATCAGCATTATCTTCGATTGCGCTGCCTTTCATCAAGTCGTACTTGCTGTTATAGGCATTTCCTTTCTGAGTACGAGTAGAACCGAAATCAACTTTGCTATCTGCGTCAGGTGCAGGATATACAACATTGTAATCCCACATTCCATGGCCTTCAGGCATTTCTGCCACAAAATGGTTTGTATCCCAAGATGCTGCAACCACATCGCTAGTGGTGGCTTCTGTAGTTTCATTGTAATAAGAGTACTTTACGCTCAATTCATCCCCATTCACCCAGGCGGAGGTGAAGAGTGTTTCTTGTTCGTTCGGGGTGAGGGTGGCTTTGGTGGCGCCTTCGATTCCGGCGGTGGCGCCGAAGTGTACGGTTACGAGATTGTCCTTAGGGGTTTCTACTGGGGCAACTTCTTTAGCGCAAGATGCTAATCCCAATGCGGCGACTGCGGCTGCAAAGAATAGTTTTGAAAATTGTTTCATAAGGCAATCTGTTTAAATCCATTCATCAGACTCTTCTACGACATCATTACCTGTGATGTTTGGAATGCCTTCACTCGCGAATCCGGCTTCCGTTTCTACGTAAACGACCTGGACTTCAGGGCGTTCGTAATTGTTGGTTGATTTTTTCATGATTGTTGTTAATTATTTTTATTTATCAGTTTCCATTATTTTCAGTAACCATCAAGTGGTCAGATTAGTTACATTCTGCAAAGTTAGTCATTATATGTATAAATGAAAAATTTTATTCGAAGATGAAGTCGTCGAAAATCAGGTCGTGGTGGCCGCTGTCCGGATGGCCGCTGTCCGGGTCTATCTGGATGCGGATCTTGGCATTGACCTTGGCCCCTAAGTCGTAGGTGAAACTTTGCTTGGTCTTGCGGTCGCTGTAGCTCTTCAGGGCGATCTGCTGCGGATTTTTCCATTCGTCGGTGTCGAATTCGCAGTAGGAAATCGTTGCGGATACCCAGAACTCGGAGAACCAGTAACTGAAGCTTACTTTCGAGAGATTCTCGATGAAGTATTCCATTTTCATGTGGCCGAACTGTGACTGACCGTAATAGTCCGGGTCTTCCTTGTAGATGCGCAGTTGGGCGCTCTGCTTCCCTGTAATAGGATTCTGCCAGGAGAATGAGCCGAACCAGGTGCTCCACTGGAGGTTTTCGCGTCCTGCGGTCAGGCCGTATTTGTAGTATGACGGCTTGTCTGTCGTCGGGAATCCGCTCTCGAAGCCTTCTTTCAGAGGCAGGTCCACGCGCACGAGCGGTCCGTATTCCTTTTCAATGCCGGTCTGGAAGTCTTCCTCGATGAAGCCGCCACGGTAGCGGACTTTGATGCTGTTCATCTCCCATCTTTCGCTCTGTGTCGTGCCCATGCAGTAGAAGCAGACTTCGTCGTATTCGCCTTCGACCGTGTAGGAGCCGCCTGCGTCAATGCTCTTCGTCTCTGACTTTTTCGCACGCCCGTCCACCGAGTGGGCGATTTTTGTCAATGTTGCAGAACCTACTGTTACACTTAAGAGTTTCGCTCCGTTGTGGGCGCGGACGCGGATGTATCCTCCGTTCTTCGATGCTGAGGTGCTCTGGTAGAAGCGGATGCCTGAATAGTCGTCGAGCACGCGTGGCCAATCCGTTCCCTTGCCCTGAGCGCAGACGTAGTCGATATTGCCGAAGTCATCGAGGTAGTCCTGAAGGGGATTGTAGAACTCGTGATATTCTTCGTTGTGGATGAGGTCCGGATGCTGCGGGGTAGGTTTGGTCTCCACCTTTGTCGCTCCGGGGTTCAGAACTGTCACGTTTATGGTCTCTTCTGTCGAGCCTTCGCCGGGATTCTCGCTTCCTCCCGGATTCTCGCCTTCTTCAGGTTTGTTCCCTTCTCCCGGTTTCTCTTCGCCGCCCGGATTTTCTTCTCCGGTTCCCGGTTTCCCCGGCTGTTCGGTTCCGTTCCCTTCATCGGGTTTTACTGTCGTCTCCGGCGAGCAGGCCCCGGCAATGGCAATGAACGCTGCCAGAAGAAGTGTTGCTATATATCTTGTATTCATATTGTTGAGGTATAATTCCGCGAAAAAATCAGTTCACGCCAGTCGCGGCGTTCTGCAAAATGTCGGACTAATCGCCGAAGTTACGCATTATTATCGACAAATTGAAAAAACCGACCAAATTGAAAATCTTGGGAGTTGTGGATTGAAAATTCTGGGAGTGAGGTATTGAAAATCTTGGGAATCTTGCATTGAAAATGTCCGGAATATAAATTTCATTGAAAAAATTCGTATATTTGCCAAAATATATTTGTTAGAAATGCAGTTCGTAAATTCAGCAATTCCGGAGGGTCTCACCTTCGATGATGTTCTACTCGTTCCTGCACGCTCCGAAGTCCTTCCGAGAGCTGTAGATGTTTCCACCAAATTCACAAGAGATATTTCTCTCTGCACTCCTATTGTTTCTTCTGCAATGGACACTGTTACTGAGGCTGATCTTGCTATCGCGATGGCTCGTGCCGGCGGTATCGGTGTGATTCACAAGAATATGACCATTGACCAGCAGTGCGAGCAGGTCCGCAGGGTCAAGAGGGCGGAGAACGGTATGATTTACGATCCGGTCACCATCAGTCCTGAGGCTACGGTTGGCGATGCATTGGCCCTTATGGCGAAGCATCATATCGGCGGCATTCCTGTAGTGGATTGCGCCGGCAGGCTCATCGGCATTGTCACGAACAGGGACCTGCGTTTCCAGGACAATAAGAAGATTCCGGTTTCGGACGTGATGACGAAGGATAATCTGATTACGGCGAAGAAGGGAATCAGTCTTCAGGATGCCACTGGCATTCTCCGCAGCAGCAAGGTGGAGAAGCTTCCGGTAGTGGACGAGGACAACAAGCTTGTAGGTCTTATCACCTATAAGGACCTTATGAAGATCAAGGACAATCCTATCGCTTCCAAGGATTCGAAGGGACGTCTTCTCGTGGCTGCTGCAGTCGGCGTGAAGTCTGACACTCTCGACAGGATCGAGATGCTCGTGAGCGCAGGTGCTGACGCGGTCGTCATTGACACTGCTCATGGCCACTCCGTGGGTGTGCTCGAGGTGATTTCCAAGGCTTGCGAGGCGTTCAAGAACAGAGATATACAGATTGTTGCGGGCAATGTTGCCACGGGTGAGGGTGCCAAGGCATTGGCAGATGCAGGTGTGAGTGCGGTGAAGGTCGGTATCGGACCTGGTTCTATCTGTACCACGCGTATCATCGCCGGTGTCGGAATGCCTCAGCTGACGGCTGTGATGCTTGCTTCCAAGGCATTGGAGGGAACGGGCGTGCCTGTGATTGCTGACGGCGGTATCCGTTATTCGGGTGATATCGTGAAGGCATTGGCGGCAGGTGCCAGCACCATTATGGCCGGCTCATTGTTTGCCGGAACTGAGGAGTCTCCTGGTGAGACCATCATCCTGAACGGAAGGAAGTTCAAGGCGTACAGGGGAATGGGTTCGCTCGAGGCTATGGAGCATGGTTCCAAGGACAGGTATTTCCAGGATATGGAAGAGGATGTGAAGAAGCTTGTTCCGGAAGGAATCGTGGCTCAGGTGCCGTTCAAGGGCACTGTGGCTGAGGTCGTTTACCAGCTTGTGGGTGGTCTGCGTGCAGGTATGGGCTATGTGGGAGCGAAGGATATCGCTTCTCTGCGCGGCGCTCAGTTCGTGCGTATCACCAATGCGGGTTACCTCGAGAGCCATCCGCATGATGTGACTATCACCAAGGAATCACCTAATTATTCGAGATAGATTTGAGTACTCGCAGAGTCCTGAATATTATAGGCGTATGCTTTTTCGTAATCGTCCTGCCGATGTTGAATTCGTGCAAGACGATTATGTCGTTTGTCCGTGACGGCAAGGTCGTGGCTGAGGTGGGGTCCGAAAAACTGTATGATACGGATTTGGCAACGTTCATTCCGGACGGCATTTCAGCTGAGGACAGCACTCGGCTTGCGCTCCAGTACATAAATTCCTGGGCTACCGATATGGTGTTCAATGATGTGGTGGACAGGGAGTTGTCCAAGTCGGAGAAGAATGTCACCAAGGAGCTGGAGGACTATCGCCGTTCGCTGCTGAAGTACCGCTATGAGCAGAAGTACATAAACCAGAGGCTCGATACGGCTGTGACTGACGGGCAGATAGAGAAGTACTATAAGGACCATATCGAGAATTTCCGTCTGGCTCTGCCGATTGCCAAGGCGAAGTTCCTCTGCATCTCTGCCGATTCGCCGAACTTGAACATCATCAAGAAGAAGCTGCTTTCGTCTGATGCGGATGATATAATGGAAGGTGACAGCCTGACGTATTCATCTGCATTGAGATATAACTTCTTCGGCGGGGGCTGGGTGAATATGGTGAGGCTGTCGCGGGAGTTCGGGACGGATTACGGGTCGTTGCTGGCGGTGATGAAGGACGGGATGGTGGAGATTCCGGACGGCAGCGGCAATCTGAACATTGCCTTTGTCAGCGAAATGATGAGGGCGGGGCAGACCGGACCGGTGGAATATTATAGGGAACAGATAAAAGATATTCTCCTGAGTACCAGAAAACAGGCTTTGATTTCAGGTTTGGAACGGGACTTGTTAGAGAATGCGCGCGCTCAAGGCGCTTTCGTTATAAAATGATGATTTATTGATTATGAAGAATATACTGAAACTTGCAGCAGCTGTGGTTGCGGTGTTGGCTTCGGCGCAGATGCCACTCAATGCCCAGAAATATGGTAATGGCCTCATTGACAAGACAATAGCTGTCGTGGGCAATGAGATGATTTCATTGTCGGAACTGGAGCAGGAGATTCTGTATATGCGTATGCAGGGGATGTATTCCGACAGGAATATGCGTTGCGAGCAGCTGGAGCGTATGCTTGAGTCGAAGCTTTTCCTGATGCAGGCGCGTGTGGATTCTCTCACGGTGAACCAGGAGATGGTGTCAAGCACTCTGGCGCAGCGTATCGACCAGATGCGTACTCAGCTCGGGGGTGATGACAATGTGGAGAAGGCCTACGGCAAGCCGATGTATAAACTTCGTCAGGAATGGAAGCAGCAGCTTGAGGATATGTCGCTTACTCAGCAGATGCAGTCTCAGATTGCTTCGGCGGTGCCTGAGCTGACTCCGCACGATGTGAAGGAGTATGTTTCCAAGACTGATGCCGCGGACCTGCCTATGGTTCCGGTGAAGTATCAGCTGAGCCAGATCTGTATCTATCCGGATCGTGAGGCTGCGAATCTTGCGGTGAAGGAGAGGCTGCTGAGCATACGTGAGCGAATTATCAACGGTGAGAAATTCTCTACATTGGCCCGTATCTATTCTGAGGACCCGGGCAGCGCGAGGAAGGGCGGCGAACTGGGGCTTGCGTCGAAGTCGATTTTCTGGCCGGCATTTTCTGATGCGGCGATGTCGCTCAAGCCTGGTGTGATTTCCCAGATTGTGGAGACGCCGGACGGCTTCCATATTATCGAGGTGCTCGAGAAGAAGGGGGATATGTTCAATGCCCGCCATATTCTCATGAAGCCGGTCTATACGGATACCGACAGGCAGAAGGCGTTCAAGACGCTCGACTCGCTCAAGACTGAAATCCAGAACAAGGCTGTCACTTTCGAGCTTGCGGCGAAGTTCTATTCACAGGACAATCAGACTCGTACCAATGGTGGCCAGATGGCTGACCCGAATACCGGTTCTGCGTATTTTGAGATTGACCAGCTGAAGCCTCAGGACTATGCTGCCATCAAGAATCTGAAGGAAGGGGAGATCTCCGAGCCTGTGGAATCGCTTGACAATGAGGGCCGTAGCGGTAATACTGTGTATAAGATAATCCGCGTGGACAAGATCATTCCGTCCCACACGGCTTCGTTCGAGAATGACTACAGCGAGCTGCTGGACGAGGCGAAGGTCAAGAAGCAGAATGAGGCTATCGACGAGTTCATTGACAGCAAGATAAAGACGACATATATCACTATCGATCCGCTGTTCAAGGACTGCAATTTCTCACGCGAGGGCTGGAACAAGATAGTGGCTCAGTGCGCGTCCGAGGCTGCTGAAAAGTAAGATATTGAAGGTCAATGAATTTCCGTAAGCTTTTCATATCTGTCGTTACGGTTCTCTCGACATTGACAAGTCTGTCTGCACAGGAAAATGGCAGTCAGAAGGACTCGCTCGTTCGTCTTCTGAGCGCGCAGTCCATGGAGCTTATCGAGAAGGACGGCGTCGATTACCGAAAAGTGACGGGCCCGGCGAGGTTTCTGCACAATGATACTTATCTCATCTGTGATACGGCGCTCTGGAATATGAGTTCCAATGAAATCTACGCCATCAGCAATGTGAAGATTCTCCAGGACCAGACGGTGCTGACGGGAGACAGGCTGACTTATTACATTGACAGGGACCTGGCTGAGTTCAGGGGTACATTGGTGCAGCTCGAGGACAAGGACCGGAATGTGCTGCGTACCGAGCATCTGGACTACAACACGAAGGACAGTGTGGCGGTTTTCTTCAACGGCGGTTCGATGAAGGATGCCGAGGGACAGATAATCGAAAGCCGCACAGGTACTTACGATTCGAAAATCAGGACGTTCACGTTCAATGACCGGGTGAATATGTTCACGGATTCGGTGTTCGTGAAGTCCACTACCATCGTCTATGATGCCAGGACCAATGTGGCGACGTTCGGGTTCGACACGGATACCTGGCAGGATGACAATATGCTTTCGGCCAATGGCGGCTGGTATGACCGTGGACGCGAGATTTTCCTGTTCCGGAACAATGTCCATGGCATGAGTAATACTCAGGAAGGCTGGGCGGACTCCTTATATTATTATAGGTCATCTAAGAATATCGAGCTGCTCGGCAATGCGCAGGTGACTGACACGACGCGTGATGTTTCGGCTCTGGCCGGGCGGATTTTCTATACGGATTCGTTGTCCGAGGTGAAGCTGACGAGGGACCCGGCGGTGATCGGGGTGATGAAAAATGCTGAGGACCAGCCTGATACGGTCTATTTCGGGGCTGATACCATTTTCGCCCGTACCTATATGATGTTTCAGGTCAATGAATCTGAGATAAAGAATTCCAAGTCCCGTCTTGAGGATCTGGCGGTGGATGCTGTCCAGGCTTATCGTCAGAAGGCGGCCAAGGAGGCGGCTGAGGCTGCGGCCAAGGCGATGGAGAATGACCCGAACCGTCCTAAGCCGAACAAGAAACAGACTGGGGAGACCGGGGCTGTGGCTGCTGCAGGAGGGGCTGCGGAGACTTCGGAGGCGGCTGGTGCTTCCGAGTCCGAGGCTTCCGAGAGTGATGCATCTGAGTCTTCGGATGTTTCGGAGGCGGATGAGGCTTCTGAGTCGCCTGAGACTTCCGGAAAGAATGGTGATGAGGCGACTGATGCAGAGGAGGTGGCCGAGGGCGCTCCGTCAGACTCATTGACTGCCAAGGCATTGACCTCGGCGAAGGATTCGACCGCGATGGCGTCTGGTGCACAGGCCTCTGAGGCTGATACTGTCTCTCACGCGCTCGCATCGCTCGGACCGGCGGCTGGTGCACTTTCGAAACCGGCCGGCAGGCTCGCTCATGCGTCCGATTCCCTTTCGCACATTGCTGACACGCTCTCGCATTCGGCAGATTCTCTCGCAAATGCAGCAGATTCATTGACAGTGGCCGCGGACTCGCTTTCCGCACCGAAGGACTCCACTAAGCTGAATTTCATCACGGCCATCAAGAACGTGAAGATGTTCCGCAAAGATATACAGCTCGCTTGTGACTCATTGGTTTACAATGATTTGGATTCATTGGTCCGAATGTATGAGAAGCCGTTTGTCTGGAATGAAGGCAACAGGCAGTACTCGGCCGACAGCATCTATGCGGTGATCAAGGACAGGGCCATGCAGAAGGCCAGCCTGATGTCCAACGCCTTCATCATCGTGAAAGAAGACTCGTTGTGCTTCGACCAGATCAGGGCAACGGAAATGCTCGCCTACTTCGACACTACTGGGGCATTGACACGATTCGATGCTCTCGGCGAGGCGAATGCCGTTTTCTATCTGCAGGAGGACAGCGTCTATGCGACCGTGAACAAGAGTGCGGCGAAAATGCTCTCTGCGCGGTTCCTGAACGGGGAACTGGACAAGGTCTATTACTTCGATGCCGCGAAAAACGATGGCTATCCGGTGGCTCAGATGACGCGTGATGAACGTATGCTGAAGGGCTTTGACTGGCAGATAGATGCGTGCCCGCGCGGCAAACAAGACATTACCCCGCTCTCTCTGCGTCCATCGGAGCGCAGTTCATATTCGGCCCGTCCGCGTGCAACTTTCGAATATACAGACAGATACTATCCTGGTTACATCCCGGGCATAATGAAGCAGATCCGCGAGGGCAAGGTGGCCAAGGCCAATGCAGAGGCTCGCAGGAAGGCTGCCGCACAGGCTAAGGCCGCTGCCGCAGATTCATTGACGGTAGCTGGCGACTCGCTGTCCGTGGCGCAGGATTCATTGTCACTCTCTCCTGCGGACTCGCTCGGAACGTCCCTCCCGTCTGCCGCGGATTCGACAAAGGCCGCAACTGATTCTCTGTCAATGTCTTCTGATTCGTCTTCTGTCAATGCTCCTGTGCTGGATCCGTCCGCGTTGAAGAAGGCGCAGCGTGATTCCATCCGTGCGGCGAAGATTGCTGCCCGTGAAGCCAAATGGGCAAGGCTCGACAGTCTGGATGCAGCCAAAGCCAAGGCAGCAGCGGATAAGAAAGCTGCCAAACTTCGTGCGAAGAAACTGAAACAGCTCAAGGCCCTGAAAGCCAGGGAGGAGAAGGAGAATGCCCGTCTCGAGAAATACAAGGCCGCATACCTGAAACAAAAGGAACGCGACGACCTCAAAGCCGCCGCAAAGGCCGCCCGTGAGGCGGAGAAAGCCGCCCGTGAGGCGGAGATAACCGCCCGGAAAGCCGATGACGACGCAGGTGCGCCAGAAAAATCAGAGCAGGCAGGTGGAGCGGAGAAAGGCACGAAGTCAGAGGAGATAGTTCCCGCTCAGAAAGGCTGAGGTGTTGACTGAAAAGCATCCCAGCGGCGGAATTATGGTACCAATGAGCATAATGCTAATGCTGTAATGGTAGTTGTAATGCATTGATGAGTAGGCGGTTATGAGTATTTGAACTAATGCGCAAAGATGCTCACTCCCCTAAAAAAATAGGGTGATGAGCATCTTTACATTTCGCTTTTAGGGTATGTAAGTGGTTGTATGTTAATTTGTTACATCTGAATTTGCCAACTTGCAGGTATGCTCATTGGTTCAGTAATTACCTATGGTGGCACGCTGAGGTCGTGTTGCTGCGTCTAATGACTTTCCCTATCCCTATTCCGCGAACAGCTTGACGATGTTCAGGACTACTTCGGAGGCCTTCTCGATGTTCTCGAGAGGTCCGATGCCAAATCGTTTGTCCTCAGCGCAGTAAGTCCGCCCTTGCCGCCACAGAGGTACGTCAGCCCGGTCTTTCCGCGATGATTCAAGTCGCTCAGCAGCAGAGGTTCACCTATTACGAACAGCATTACTGATGCGGTGTCTCCCACATCGAGATGGGACCAGACGGACTCGGTCACTTCAAAACGGCAGCCTCCCAGATGCTTGAAACTCACCCGTCTGTTCGGTGCCCACTCTACGGACACGGTGTCTCCTTCAGCAAGTTCAGAGGCATTGACAACTCCTTTCGTGACGATGTTCGAATTCTGCTCCGACGAAATTTTCCGTTCCGCCAGATAATTGTCCCAACTCTTGAATCCTGCAAATCGGGACAGGATCTCCAGTGTCGAATAGCGGATTTGCTTCACCCCATCCAAATAGCCCCAGGTCCTTTTCAATGTTGTGGGGCTGATGTATTCCCGAATCCGTTCCCATATCGCGCCGCTCAGAAAATCGAAGTCTGCCGGCGTGTGCATAACCCGTTCCACAGATTCTTCAATCTTCTTTTTCAGTTCAATGATTTCTGCAGATTCGTTGTTCATAGTGTCGTCTCCAAATTGATCCGATGTAAAATTATTCCCATTCTCCCATATTTCCAAATCAAGGACTAACAAGGACTAAAAAATGCTTTCATGAAAATGGACTAATTTGGAACTTTGCAACAGCATTGACGGGAAAACAATTGACTCCGGACAATGCTGACTGAAATTCATTGACACATTGATTGAATTGTTGAAACTATTTTATATATTTGTGGCATCTCCCTCCCCACAGGGGGTGCAAATAAAGACATAGAGCGTTTCAACGTTTCCGCCTTCTTATCAAACTTAGACACTTTGATCCTTATCGGCGGGCAGTGACAACGCTTGTGTCCCGTATCGTGTTAGAATATAGTCTATACCCGATATCTGGACATGAGCATTGTTGCTTGTTCATAAGGAAGGTAGTCTAAGACCTGATAAGAGGACAAGAACAATAATGTTCGTGTCCTTTTTTGCGTATGCTAAAACTACTGATAAAGCAAAATGAGGAAGATTGTTTTGGTTTCTTGTGTGTCCAAGAAGAATCGAGGAACACACAAGGCAAAGGATTTATATGCAAGTCCTTTGTTTAGAAAAGCTTATGAATATGCTGAGTCTTTGAACCCTGATAAGATATTCATCCTTTCTGCAAAGTATCATCTTCTTGACCCTGAGGCGATTGTGGAAGATATTAATTCCTGAAAAAAAGTTATATTTCCTGCTCCTTTCATCGTGATTTCGGATGCGGGATGGCAAATTCGAGTAATATTACCGCGCCGAACCGGATGGTCGCTCGTTTAGAATAATCGGCGAAACACTTGCTGGATTATAGAATTTTAATCAACATATTGATAACTAATAACATAAATTATGGCTAAGAAATCTGTAATTGCTGGCGAATATGTGATAGAAATCGCCGACAACGGTCATGTGGATGTTCTGCGTGTGCCAAGAAACGGAAAGGCGGTAATGCGAGAAATTGCCGCTTCGAAAAATTTCAAGATTGAACCGAAATGGACCAATCATCAGTTAGGAGCGAAGCTCATAAAGGAGTTCGGAGACGGAACTCTTGCTGAATTTGGGGACATCGTTATGATTAAACAGCCGAACGGCGCGATAGAAATCAGCCAAAAATTCAGTAATGTCAAGGCATCTCTCCGTGAGATTGCTTCAAAAATAGGATTTCAATACAATCCGGAATGGAATGGCCAAATGTTTGGAAGAAAGCTGGTTGACTATCTCATTGAGCATAAAGAAGAGGCAGACGAGATTCTTCGGACACCCAATGCCAAATCAGTGAAGAACTCTTCATCCACCCAGGAAACAGATGAGCTCTGTGTTGAGAAAGAGGATGATAAAAGCAACGAATCTGCGTCCGGTGACTATGACTATTATGTTCTGGGAATTAGCTATGAAGCTGAACATATCCTGCATGTGTCAAAAGAGTCCTTGCCATCAATAGAGGACATAAATACCAATTATGATGAGTTCCCGCCTATCGAAGGAGACGAGATTACAATAGACAATTTGAATGATGTCTTTGAAAGGTATGAAGGCCCTTTAAACTTTGTTCAGGAAGCCTGTGATTACGAACGAAGACTTAATTTGACCTTGATTACCGGAGGACATTTGGTCAAGTGTGCCTCTGAAGATGACGATAAGTGGGAGGCATACCATAGTGGCGGGGTTGATTCATGTGATGTTGATTCCAGCTGTATGCATTTAGATTATTATAATAGACTTGATGCCTATGATTTGGAAAGACAAAGTTCCGGAGAACTGCTGCTGTGTAGTGCATATCCTGTCATTGGAATGAGTGCCTTCGCTTTGCGTCTGCCAGCGGGGGATTCATTTGAGCCAGAAAGATTGAAAATCAAAAACGATGAAGATGGTTCAATGTTTAGTGTTTACTATGATGATGAACCGCTAGAATTCTTGTTTGTAGGCGATAATGATCCTGAATTTGCAGATGAAGCGAATTACAAAGTGTTTTTTGACGGATCTTGGATTAAGCCGCAGGGGACGGATGCGTATATTTTGAGTATTCGTTATGCCTGCGATGAGGCTTTCTTAATCGAACGCGAAGATTCGGTGCCGACAAAGGAACAGATTAAGGAGTGGATTAATGACGCTGAGCGTGGGGATATGGAACTGACTGAAGAAGACAAGTCCGAGATTGAAAAGATGTCTTATCAAGATCTTGTCAAGCAGTATATTGATAGCTGTGGGTCAATATACAATTTTATCAGAGCCTCAGAAGATTATGAACGGCGCATAAGTCTCACTGATCTTTTGGAAACTAGACTATATGCTTGTGAGGATGAATTGAACCCGGAAGAGACAGCATATAATGCGGACGATGAACTGACTTGGTTTAGTCCTTGGGGAATCAATTTCAAAGGAAAACATTTTTCTCTACAAGATTTTACCCTAGAACAATTTGTAGCATTTGGCGCCTATCATCCATGTTTGAGTCAATATGCATTGTATCTCCATAGTGGTGAAAGTTTTGAACCGGAGGCGCTAACTATTGAAGAAAGGGCGCTTAAGGGCAGGTCCGCCGATGAATGGCGCGTGCTTTATCACGGACATGAGCTTGAACGAATCTGGAATGACTGTGACTATGATGGTGATTGGCTTGCCGAAAAGGTCTATTATCAAGGAAAAGAGCTGAAAGAACTTGAAGACAAAGCTTCTGCGGTGGAAAGGCAGAAAGGCTACTGGTATGATGACTGACTTTGAATGGTTTATATAGGGGCTCGTTTTATGGATGGCCTCCTTTTACACTATCGACAATGCGAATAGATTATGGGATTTTTTGAAAACATTGGGGCAAATAACCCTGTTTCCAGAACATTGGCAGAAATTGTTAGAACAATTTCATCAGATCACAGAATTGAATCCGACTTGGATTTATATGTTACTGCGATAAATAACATAAGTCTCACTGATGGATTGGATATCCGTGACAAAGTTATATTTCCTGCTCCTTTCATCGTGATTCCGGATGCAGGAGGTCTAATTCGTATTGCACTATTCAATGAGTTGCACCCAAATGCCTCTTCGGTGTCCTCCACGGCGATTGTAAAACAATATGAGGAAGAGATTGCTCTTTACCTCAAGGAATCGCATGATATGCTTAGTGACAAACAAATAATTGGATACTTTGCGGCTATCATTACAGAAAGCAAAACTACTGAGTCGTTGAGTTATTATCCGAGGGGCGGAAAATTCGAGTACTATTACCGCGCCGAACCGGATGGACGCTCGTTTAGAATAATCGGCGAAACGCTTGCTGGATTATAGAAGTTTTAATCAATACATTGATAACGAATAACATAAATTATGGCTAAAATAGTAATTACTGTTAATAAAACAGTCAAAGAATTAAAGGAGGAATACAAAAAATCCTTCGGAACAGAACTTAGGGTTTATAATGGAAGAAGTGAGGCGGATGAAACAGCCACCCTATCTGAACTTGGCGTCACCAACGAGGGCACAGTTGAGTGTCGAGGAAGTCTCACTGTTGGGGCCTTTGTTAGCAAACTCCACAAGGAATACGGTCTAAAAGTAAAAGTTTTCACACCAGATAATTGGGTTTCAGTGATGGCTGGTATTTCTTTAGCTAAAGCAGCAGGTCTGAAGAAACAGATTAGCCACCGCGAGATGGAAAGTTACATATCATACAAAAGGCATGATTATGTGGATGACAAGGGGATAAAGTCTGTGATTGCTGGAGATTATATCCTTGAAGTCAAACAGTCCGGACACGTAGTCGTTGTCCGAATCCCTAGAAACGCAAAAGGTACGATGACCGCCATTGCTAAAGATTTGGGATTTAAAGTTGAAGAAAAATGGAATACACAGGATCTTGGGCGTCATCTTATAAAGGAATTTGGCGATGGTACCACAGCTGTTTTTGGTGATGTCACTATTACCAAACTGAAGGATGGAAAGATTGAGATAGTTGAGATGCCTCATAATACTAAAGAGGCTCTTAGAGATATCAGTCAGCAAATTGGGTTCGAATACAACCCATCGTGGATAACACAGACATTTGGAAAGAAACTTCTGGATTATCTCATTGATAACAAGGAAAAAGCTGAAAAGATTCTGAAGGCTCCAAATTTGAAGAAGGAAACTAAAAGTGCTGAGCCCGTGGCGTCTGTTGAAGCATGCAAGACCAACAACTTGGAAGTGTTCAAAGAAAATGGCAAATACGGATTTAAGGATGAGAATGGCAAGGATGTCATTCCATGTCAATACGATTATGCTCTGTCGGATGAGAATGGTTTCTATAAAGTGGAAGTAGCCGACAAATGGGGTTATATCGATTCTACAGGAAAGGTTGTTGTTCCTATTGAATATCAAAACGTTGAATATGTATCTGATGGCAACTACTTCATCGCAAATCGGGGTAATTGGAGTAATAAAGAGATAGGAGTCCTTTCTTCTGAAGGTAAGGTCGTTCTTCCTTTTGAATATGATGATTATAGCGGTGACTGGTTAGAGGGTAAATATGTGCTCCAGAAGTCAGGGGGTATATACATTTTGGGCAATGGCGGAGTAATTGAGAAGGAGCTTCCATATGATTATTACGAGGAATTTGATGACACCACAGGTCTGAGTCTTGTTAGAAGAGATGGGAAGTGGGGATATGTGAATAAGGAACTGAAAGAGGTCGTACCATGTGAAAATCAATATTTCGTTCTTCGCGTAACGTGCAATCCATATCTTTCTGAGTCAATGCCAATGGATGCAGACACACTAAAGGATACTTTGGAATCCTTGAAGGAAGAGTATGGAGAAGAACTTGAGGAAGATGATGAGTGTGGACTCTGCGAGGCAGAGGAACTAAATAAGGCCAATATTGGATATGCATTAGCTATTTTTAAAAGACGTTTGTTCGAAGCACATGGCTCAGAGTATCATAGCTACATAGGCGATGTCGAGGAAATTGCACTGACTCCTGTTGCCGGCGAAGACTGGTGGGATGAGTATCGCCGTAATGTACATGACGATGAGGAGACATTTTTCCCTGATGTGGTGGATATTGAATATACCGGCTATTCAGTGCAGAAAGATTGCATTACAACCATTTATCAACGTACTACATGTGCATGTGGTTTATTCTATAGGCTCATCATTAAGGACGTCGATGCGTTCGAACCTTCAAAACTTAAGGTGCGCAACCCTGGCGAGGGTTCAGATAACTGGTATGCCCCTGATGTTTTCTATGACGATATCCCACAACAGTATTTGGGAGATGGGTTCGGTGATTATGAGTTTGAGTATAGTACGGCTAGGCTTTTCTGGGATGGAGAGGAAATTGATCTCTCGGAGGAAAGATGTTCTGATTACGAGGACGACGAAAACTGGTAGGTGATTGATGAGTGGGTTGTTTAGATAAAGAAACCCAGGTTATTTTCTCTCCTGGCAATGTCAGATATGGCAATGGCACATTCAGCTTCGCGCGGCAACAAACTGCAGTCTATGCAGCAGAGAATGCTGAAATGTTCCTTCCTCATATAGACTTGTTCCAGATTACGAATGAGGGAGAAGTCCTGACTTATCGTAATGACAAGGTAACTGATACTTTCAGTCAATGGAAAGAGTCTTTGACAGATGTTTGGTTTATTCCGTCCGTAAGTCAATGGAAGTTTCTCTTGTCCGAAAGGAATGCTTCAACTGTATCAGGGGTGGAAAATGCAAGGTTCATTAAGTGTACCGTCAGAGGAACAGCATGTCTCATGCTGTTCCTCTGACGCAGAGATGAAGAAAAAAGAGATTGCGGAGTATGATGAATCATTGAGTCGGATAGAGTCAATGTTTGAAAACAGATGAAAAATTATGGTTGAGGGTGTTCCACTATGGTTTGTGATTATTTCTGTAATAGGCTTGATCCTGTATTTGCTGAAGAGTGTGTTTAGCGGATTTTTGGGTGATGTGGTGTCTGTCCTGCGTGGCAAGATGTCGTTATTCGGATGTCTGATCAGTACCATAGTTTCGATATTGGCGGTAGTGCTAGTTGTCTGGTGTATTTTCTCCGAACTGTTCTAGTGTCTGTCCAGTGATATTATGGGTGTGAAATTTTCAGAACAACCTGACTTTTGCCTAATCGTGGAAAGCATTGATTTATAGAGAATTAGCAGATAATGTGAAAGCCAGGTTACCTGTTTTTTCGGGTAACCTGGCTTCCTGGTTCTTGAGTAACTTATTGATTATCAGTGCGTTCTTCGAAATGCGCAAGTGCAGGTTGTTCCACATCATTCAGGTAGCACGTGTGTGATGAACTTTCGGCAGAGTTATATCTATCGACAAAGCCGCTCAATGCGGATCCGATGAGGTCAATGTCGAGCGCTGTTTCGATACGTACTATTGTCTCCAATGTCATGTTTGAGTTTCCCTTGAGCAGATTGGATGCATATCAGCCGCTTCCCTCCACTTATAATCTATTCCTGAAAAAGTCCAAGATATTATACTTTTTCTTGCAATTCCGAAGAATAATGTATATTTTTACGTCAAAAGTATGATTTATTGGACTTATGGAACTTAGTGATGTGTTAAAAAGTCGTAGGAAAACTCTTGAGATATCGCAATTGGACCTCGCTGAAATGGCAGGAGTGGGCTTGGCGACAGTCAAAGATGTTGAGAGGAAAAAGGGAAACCCTTCTATGTCGACGGTATTGAAAATATTGGAGGTCTTGGGCATGGAAATCGTCTTCCAGGTGCGTCAGACGGTCTGATACTATTTAGAATAAATATGAGGCAGTTAGATGTATATGTAAATGACATAAAGGCTGGGGTGCTGACGGAAAAGCATCCTGGCGACGGATATTGTTTCCAGTATGAGGCTGACTATTATTTGTCTGATGCTCCTTCAATATCAGTTACATTGTCAAAAAGAAATAGAATCTACGAATCAGCTCTTTTATTTCCCTTCTTTGCGAATATGCTTCCGGAAGGAGCAAATCGCAATGTAATATGCCGGACTCGAAGAATTGACGACAATGATTTATTCGGCATTCTTATCGCTATGGCGGGAAGCGATTTCATAGGAGGCGTCAATTTAAAAAATGCAAGGATAAATGATTGATATTCAATGCTGTCCTTCATCTCTTGATAGGGGATATACCACATATTGTCCGAATGCAGTCAAGTCATTGTTCAATGGTGTCAAGGTAAGTCCTTATTTGGATTTTGAACTTGAGAATGTCCGAAATAAGCAAACAATTATTGATGCCATGCATCGGATATCTGTGTCTGGAGTACAGGAAAAATTTCCTGCCATCGTTGACTCCGGGCATATCAGGATTGCGGAAGATAATGAGCAATCTACATATATTCTGAAACCGGCCCCTTTGGACGAGACGTTGCGCGAACGTAAACAAATTCCTGCGAATGAGCATCTTACAATGCAAATTGCTTCTCGTGTTTATGGTATAGATACGGCAGCCAACGGATTATGCTTTACCAGGAAAGGTCAGATGGTTTATATAACCAAAAGATTCGACGTACTTCCGAATGGTTCCAAATTGCTGATGGAAGATTTTGCTTCGGTAATCGGAAAGAATGAGGGAGAAGCAGGAAAAGAGTTCAAATACTGTGGTAACTATGAGGATATTGCAATCGCAATCAGAAAAAATGTTTCTGCGTGGATGGTTGATATGGAGAATTTCTTCGAACTTATTGTGTATAACTATATATATGCAAATGGGGATGATCATTTTAAGAATTTTTCATTGGTTTTGAAGGGGAATGACTATCGGCTTGCACCAGCGTATGATTTGCTGAATACCAGTTTGCATGTGAATGGTGAAGACTTTGGTCTTGATGGCGGTTTATCACCGAATATCTTCAAAAGTGACGTGTATGATCAATCAGGACATCCATGTCGCATTGACTTTGTGCGCTTTGGAGAGCAGATCGGACTACGATTGCCTCGTATCAACCGGATTCTTGATAAATATATGCGGTTGCCTGAATTTGCCGTTACACTTATAGGGAACAGTTTTTTGAACGATAAGATGAAACGTCTTTACTTGAGAACTGTAAATGAGCGAATTGCAAGATTTGTTCGTGTTTCTGATTAGCTAACTAAAATGGCGGCCTCCACGTGAAGGTCGCCATTGCTATAAATGCTTGATAACATTGTCCTGCAGGCTATTCCGCGAACAGCTTGACGATGTTCAGGACTACTTCGGAGGCCTTCTCGATGTTCTCGAGAGGGGCGAACTCCATCTTGCCGTGGAAGTTCAGGCCGCCGGCGAAGATGTTCGGGCATGGGAGGCCTTTGAAGGAAAGGTTCGCTCCGTCAGTGCCGCCGCGGATAGGCTGAATCTTCGGTTTGATGCCTGCCATCTCCATGGCCTTGACAGCCTTTTCGACAATGAAATAGTATGGCTCCACCTGCTCACGCATGTTGTAGTACTGGTCCTTGACCTCCAGAGTGGCAGTGCCTTCACCGTATTTGACATTGATGAAATTGACACATTGACCTATAAGCTCCTTCTTTTCCTCGAACTTCTTGCGGTCGTGGTCGCGGATGATGTAGCTGAAATCAGCCTCCTCTACCGAACCCTTGAAACTGATGATGTGGAAGAATCCGTCATAACCCTCGGTGATCTCAGGACGTTGGCCGATAGGAAGCAAGTCATTGAACTCCATACCGATAAGGATGGCATTCTTCATCTTGTCCTTCGCGTAACCTGGGTGGACATTGCGCCCCTGGATGTGGAGCTTGGCGGAAGCGGCATTGAAATTCTCGAACTCCAGCTCGCCGATTTCGCCGCCGTCCATCGTATAGGCATAGTCGGCACCGAAGCGCTTCACGTCGAACTTCACGACACCGCGGCCGATTTCCTCATCCGGAGTGAAGCCGATCTTGATGTCGCCATGCTTGAACTCGGGGTGCTCCATGATGTATTGCACCGCGTTCATGATCTCCGCCACACCGGCCTTGTCGTCAGCTCCGAGCAACGTGGTGCCGTCAGTGGTGATGATGGTCTGGCCCTTGTGCGACAGCAGTTCAGGGAACTCGGACGGCCTCAGGAACAGGCCCGGCACACCTTTCAATGCGATGTCTCCACCATCGTAGTCCTTGATGATCTGCGGCTTGACATCCTTTCCGGAAGCGTCCGGAGACGTATCCACGTGCGCGATGAAGCCTATGGCAGGAACTTTCTTGTCAATGTTGGACGGGATGGAGCCCATGACGTAGCCGTACTCGTCCAGTGTAGCCTCCACGCCCATGTCGTTCAGCTCATTGCAGAGCAACTTCAGCAAATCCAGTTCCTTGGCAGCGCTTGGCTGTGACTCCGAATTTTCATTAGACTGAGTGTCGATGGCGACGTATCTCAGAAATCTGTCCAATATCTTTTCCATATCTCGTTATTGTAATTGTTTTTTCTCATTGACCTTCATCGCGACCCCGATAATGAACGCGATGATACCTATATAAGGAAGAAGCGCAACAGCTTCACCGTACTCTGCGTGCCACGAAGTCAGGAACAGATCCACATTCGCGAACTTGAGGATGGCGCTGACAACACCCATCAGGGCGCCGCCTGCAATAAATCCTGAAGCGATAAGCGTACCCTTTTCGTGTCTCTCTGCATTGACCTGGGCATCCTTGCTGCGGGAAGCGACGAACCACGAGATGGCGCCGCCGATGAGCAGAGGCAGGTTCAGGTCGATAGGAATGAACATTCCGAGTGCGAAAGCGAGTGCAGGTATCTTGCACATTGTCAGGACAATAGCGATGAGCGCACCGATTCCGTAGAGAATCCACGGAGCACCGCCGCCGTTCATCAGCGGCTGGATAACGGCAGCCATTGCATTGGCCTGAGGCGCGACGAGAGCATTGTCCCCGGTGAATCCGAAGGTCTTGTTCAGTACGAGCATCACTCCGCAGACAGTGGCAGCAGCGACGGCGACGCCCGCGAACTTCCAGATTTCCTGCTTCTTAGGCGTGGTGCCGAGCCAATATCCGATTTTCAGGTCAGTCACGAACGAGCCCGCCACAGACAGCGCCGTGCACACGACTCCGCCGATCACCAGCGCCGCCGCCATACCGGCATTGCCCTTCAGTCCGACTGCCACGAGGATCAATGATGCTATGATCAATGTCATAAGTGTCATGCCGCTGACGGGGTTCGAGCCCACGATGGCGATAGCGTTGGCCGCCACGGTCGTGAACAGGAATGAGATGATGCCCACGATCAGCACGCCGACCAATGCCTGCCAGATGTTTTCCACGACTCCGCCCAATGCGAAGAAAGCGAAAATCGCCAGCAGGGCTATGACAATGCCGAAAACAATCGTCTTCATCGGCATGTCTTCGTCTGTGCGCTCGGTGGCTTCGGCTTTTGTGCCCGGCTTTTTCGTGAACTCGCTTGCTGCAAGTCCTACGGCCGATTTGATGACTCCGAAAGATTTGATGATGCCGATGATGCCGGCTGTGGCAATGCCGCCGATGCCGATGTGACGCGCGTATTCCTTGAAGATCTGGTCTGCGGACATGTCTCCGATGGTCTGCGTGATGCCGCTGTTCATAAGGTCAATGACTTGGCTGCCCCAGATGAGATTCATCAGCGGGATGATTACCAGCCACACCAGGAAGCTGCCGCAGCAGATTATGAACGCGTATTTGAGACCGACAATGTAGCCGAGTCCGAGTACTGCAGCGCCGGTGTTCAGCTTCAGCACGACTTTAGCTTTGTCTGCGATGTGCTGGCCGATGGCGGTGACTGTGGTGGATACCGTTTCGCTCCATGCGCCGAAAGTGGCGATGATGAAATCGTAGAGTCCGCCCACGAGACCGCTGAGTATCAATGTCTTGGCATTGTTTCCTCCGCCTTCGCCGCTAATCAGGACCTGTGTAGTGGCTGTGGCTTCAGGGAAAGGATACTTGCCGTGCATCTCCTTTACGAAGTATTTTCTGAACGGAATCAGGAAGAGGATGCCGAGAATGCCGCCGAGAAGGGAGGACAGGAACATCTGCATAAAGTTCACCTCTACACCTAATATATATATGGCAGGGAGAGTGAAGATGGCGCCGGCCACCACTGAGCCGGAGCATCCGCCGATGGACTGGATGATGACATTCTGGCCGAGGCCGCCTTTCTTGCCCAATGCGCTTGTAAGGCCTACGGCAATGATGGCGATCGGAATGGCCGCTTCGAATACCTGGCCGACCTTCAGTCCGAGGTATGCGGCAGCGGCTGAGAAAATGATGACCATGATCAGGCCGACGCATACTGAATAAGGTGTGACTTCAGGATAGTTTTTCTGAGGGCTCAGAAGCGGTTCGTACTTTTCGCCCGGTTTAAGTTCTCTCTGCGCGTTCTCAGGCAGAGTCGTTCTTTTTTCTTCCATTTGCTTATCTGTCTATGTGTTTTAGCAATCCTTAAAAAACAACTGAGGAATCTTTGCTAGTCTTTTCGGTCTATATTCTTTTTCTCATCAGTCGTGTGCGTACAGCGCGACTCTTCCAGCCGCGTCATACAAACTTAAGCAAAATCCATTTATTTCGACAGGTTTTGGGGGTGAAAATGGTGTATAAAATGTTTTTTATGAAAAAAATGATAAAAAAAGTCGGAAAAAATTTGGAGGTAATGAAAAAGTGCGTATCTTTGCAGTCCGTTTGAGAAACAACGATGCTGAAAAGCTTCAGAAACACGTTCAAACGACCAAGTTCATTGACAACATTGAGAGAGAATAAGAGGTAAAGATAGAAAAGAAAATCAGTTTGTAATTTGTATATAATTCGAGAGTTTTTTCGAGTTGCGAATTAGGGACTGCAATTTCATAGGCAAAAACGAGACAAGAAGAGAGTCGCTGGACGTGGCGAGCAACCGCGTCGAGAGACTGTAATTCACGAGAGAAAGAGGAGAAGGGCGAACGGGGGATGCCTAGGCTATCCGGAGGCGAGGAAGGACGCGGTAAGCTGCGAAAATTCACGGGGATTCGCAAACAGGAAGTGATCCGTGAGTGTCCGAATGGGGCAACCCGGCAGGCTGAAGGCCTGTCACCATCTTAGGATGGGGCGAACGGGGGGAACTGAAACATCTCAGTACCCCCAGGAGAAGAAAGAAACATCGATGACCTGAGTAGAGGCGATCGAAAGGGTCGGAGCCTAAACCGGTCAGCTCAAGGGCTGGTCGGGGTCGTAGGAGCTCCCAAGGGATGACGTCAAGGAACTGGAAGCGCATGGAAAGGCGCCGCGCAGAGTGTGACACGCACGTACAGGCAACGAGGACGTTACAGGGGAGCCACCTGAGTAGGGCGGGGCACGAGGAATCCTGTCCGAATCCGCGGGGACCATCCCGCAAGGCTAAATACATCCGGAAGACCGATAGTGAACCAGTACCGTGAGGGAAAGGTGGGAAGAACCCCGAACAGGGGAGTGAAAGAGAACCTGAAACCGTTCGTCTACAAGCGGTCGGAGCTCGCGAGAGCGACGGCGTGCCTTTTGCATAATGAGCCTACGAGTTGCTTCACGCCGGCGAGGCTAAGCCATTGAGTGGCGGAGCCGGAGCGAGAGCGAGTCTGAACAGGGCGTTCAGTCGGCGTGAGCAGACGCGAAACCTAGTGATCTACCCTTGTCCAGGGTGAAGTCGCCGTAACAGGCGATGGAGGCCCGAACCAGTTTCCGTTGAAAAGGGCTTGGATGAGATGAGGGTAGGAGTGAAAGGCCAATCAAACTGGGAGATAGCTCGTACTCCCCGAAATGTCTTTAGGGACAGCCTCGTCGGTTTCCTTCATGAGGTAGAGCTACCGATTGGAAGCGAGGGCTTCGCCGCCTATCAATTCCAGACGAACTCCGAATGCGTGAAGGTTCTACGACGGGAGTGAGTCGTCGGGTGCTAATATCCGGCGGCGAGAGGGTAAGAGCCCAGACCTCCGGCCAAGGCCCCCAAGAGCGGTCTAAGTTGAGACAGAACGAAGTGGCGCCGCAGAGACAGCCAGGATGTTAGCTTGGAAGCAGCTATTCATTCAAAGAGTGCGTAACAGCTCACTGGTCGAGCGGAGCCGCGTGGATGATGATCGGGCATCAAGACCGCCGCCGAAGCCGAGGACGGCTGGCGCGAGTCAGTCGTGGTAGGGGAGCATTCCGGTCGGCGCGGAAGGGAAGTCGCGAGGCTTCCTGGAGCGTCCGGAAAAGAAAATGTAGGCATGAGTAACGACAAGGGGCGTAGAAACGCCCCCGCCGAAAACCCAAGGTTTCCGGGGCCACGCTAAACGGCCCCGGGTGAGCCGGGAGCTAACGGTAAGCCGAGAGGCGATCCGGATGCACACGCGGTTAATATTCCGCGGCCGGCCCGTCGGGCGATGTCGCGACCGAGAAGTGAAACCTCCGCGCGGAGACGGAATTCCGCGTTGAAGGCCGTAGGGGTGACCCGAAAGCCGACAGTACGGCGAGCCTCCGGGCGAGCCGACAGCGAGGGTAATCATGCTCGCGAGAAAAGCGACTAGCGCTAAGAGACGGGCCGCCCGTACCGTAAACCGACACAGGTGGGTGGGGAGAGTATCCTGAGGCGCTCGAGTGAATCACGGCCAAGGAACTAGGCAAATTGACCCCGTAACTTAGGGATAAGGGGTCCCGCGGCGACGCGGGCGCAGAGAAATGGCCCAGGCGACTGTTTACCAAAAACATATGGCTATGCGAAATCGTTAAGATGACGAATATGGCCTGACACCTGCCCGGTGCC
>ENA-OPRX01000148-OPRX01000148.1-human-gut-metagenome-genome-assembly--contig:-NODE-148-length-51717-cov-5.003929_pt1 | contig 51717 bp, 55 predicted proteins | sample MGYA00241450_ERZ501892 | MGnify/ENA primary metagenome ERZ501892 (study PRJEB25962, sample SAMEA2042223) | human gut metagenome | biome: human gut; feature: human-associated habitat; material: faeces...
TTTTTGTTACCCGGAAGTGACAAACAGCGGCTTTTGAATGACGGACGGTAAGGATACCGCCGTCAAAACAAAGCTGCTCATATCGAAAGAAAACGCCCAAAAACGCCCCGAAACTATACAGCGGGGTCAGGTTTTGGGCGTTTCTGCGTTTCGGGAGCAAATCGGCAATTCGGCAGCGAAAAGGAGGTGCCTACTATGCCCTGTATGCCGAAATACCTCAAGAGAGAATAGGCGTTCTTTCTTGATGAGCGTGGCAGGAAGAAATATAACGAGCTTTGCAGGAAATGCGAAAGGAGCTGCAAGCAGAGCTTCCGTGCCACCGTTATCCAATGCCCGCACTATCTATCGAAAAGGAGAACAAGACAATGACAGACTATCCGAACAACATTCCCGCAAAGCTGGAAATCATCAAGGCATGTGAGATTACCCCGAAAGAGGTGCGCTGGCTGTGGTATCCCTATATCCCCTTCGGCAAGGTCACACTGCTGAAAGGCGACCCCGGCGACGGCAAGAGTAAGCTGATGCTTTCCCTTGCCGCTTTGCTTTCCAAGGGAGCGCCGCTGCCCTTTGCCGATGATGACGCGAGAGCGGCGCACCTATGACCGTTATCTATCAGACCACCGAGGACGATGCAGACGATACCGTTGTGCCGAGATTTAATTCGGCGGGCGGTGATGGAAACAGGCTCATCTTCATCAAGGAGGACGAAAAGAGCCTGACGATCCCTGCAGACCTTTGCTATCTGTACGGTACCTACTTAGAGGGCTACCTCCACGATGTAGAAATCTGCCAGCAATTTGCAAGGCGCAGTCGTGAAAGAATGGCGGAGATCATTTTAGAAAAGACCGGGATGACCGCACTTTATTCTTTCAACACCATACACAATTATATTGATACGAAGGAAATTATCCTTAGCAAGGGTTCTATTGCGGCCCACGACGGAGAACTTGTCCTGATCCCGATCAATATGCGGGATGGCAGTGTGTTGGCTCGCGGCAAAGGAAATCCGGAATGGAATTATTCTGCTCCACACGGAGCTGGGACGCCTTATGTCTCGTACAAAGGCAAGAGAAACGCTGGATTTAGAGGCGTATAGGAAGACGATGGAGGGTATCTACACGACATCCGTCAATGAGGCTACCATCGATGAAGCACCCATGGCATACAAGTCGCTGAAGGACATTATCGATATCATCAGAGAGTCCGTCGATGTGATTGAGGTGCTAAAACCTATTTACAATTTTAAGGCATCTGAGTGATAAAATGCTCCTGCGCCGTCTGATTGGGGGAATTGAAATGTTGAATCATTTTAAGAGTGAGGCGAATGTTGCCTACACAGAAAACGGCGCAGTTACCAACGCAAGCACAATGTCTGACTGTCTGGATCTGTTCGCAGCGATCGGCGCACTCCGTGCAGCGACAATCAGGAAATCATCAGACGCTTTGTCCGCACATATGCGGAGGATGCGGATATTGCTATGAAGATTTTGTTTTTCGGGCGCGATGTTTGCGGTGGTCTTGGTGAGCGCCGGGTGTTCCGCGTTATTATCAATTGGCTTGCCGAGAACAGAACGGAGTCTCTGTGCAAGAATATCGAGCTGATCCCTGAGTTTGGGCATTATGACGATTTGGTGTCTCTCATCGGCACGGCCTGTGAAAAGGACGCTTTGCGTACCATTCGCAAGCAACTGGAGGCCGACCTTGCGTCTGACGCAGAGGTGTCCTTGCTGGCGAAATGGCTTCCGTCTGTAAATGCGTCCAACGCAGAGACGGTTCGCAAAGCAAAGCGCATCGCCCGCTATCTTGGAATGTCCGATGCGGAGTATCGCAAGACCCTTGTAGAGCTGAGAAGGAAAATCCGCATCATAGAGCATAGTGACTTGGAATTGAGGGAGCATTGATATGACGATGTTAGAGGCTTTTGTAAAAGAGCGCAACGAGGCGCTGTTCAGCCTTGACCGAAAGAAGATCGAGGCCTACATGATCAAATATGGAGAAACGGAAATTGCGCAGACACCCGATGTTGTTTTCTGGGCCTCCGTGTACAAGGCCATCTGCGGTATCAAGGACGCACCAGAAGCCATTGTAAGCAAGGCAAAGGCATGGTTGCACGAGCACGGCATGAGTCCTAATCTGGCGGGGTGATAATCCTCACTTGATCTGCTTGAAGATCATCGAAGCGAGTTCCTATAACAACTAAATCAACGACATCACGACGGAACGGTCGGGCTGAAACAGGGCCGCACTAAATCCGCTTCCAGGTCACTTGATCGTGGGCAGCAGCCCGAACATGAACCGGTAGTTATTCCAGACATACGTGAGAGGCCACCGGCAAGGTAATACACTATAGTTCTATCTATAGGTCTGCCTTGTCGGTGGCTTTTTTGTTTTTCACCGACATCACAAATACATATTCGCAGCCTGAAGTACAAGGGCCAAGGATACAAATACGCTGATTTCAAACTCTTTTGAAAAAGCAGTATGGGTATCCTTAGATTTCTGCGCCCTTTTTCAGGCAGGCAGCATCGGGAGTCCTTTTCGCCAGCGTAGTTGTGTCCTTTGGACCGCAGCAGACGGAAAGGACTTTTTATGTGCAATCAGTGGCTCTGCTATATCGCTGAATACCCGTAATCTCTGAATTTTTGACTTTCACCCAAATTCAAAAATTCAAAGGAGATTACGACAAATGGGATTTAATTATGGACTCGAAAAGAGAAAGTTCACCGAGGAGTGGAAGAAGCTCTACCGCGAATATAAAGCTGCCGGTATGAGTGAAGAGGATATTCAGGATATCTATGCGTTCGACCTGAATGTGTTCAGGAAAAACAGGACGGAGTTCCAGCGCACACACCCCCTCTCAGAAAGCTCCTGTGACGACGGAACCGAACAGGGTGAATCTATGTCTGCCCTATTAAAAAAGTTCTCCAGCGCGCTTTCTGTGTGCGACAAGTATTCTTTCCAAAGTGACCACCGCTTTGCGTGGGTTGATGAAATGGAGAATGACGAATTATATTGGAAGATTATTTCTCTGCCCAAAAGAGATATGGACCTGCTGACGCTGATCGCATTTGAATGATATTCACAGCGGGAGGTTGCAGAAATTTGCGGCATTGTCCCCACCGCGATCTGCAAAAAGATCGCAAAACTCAAAAAACTTCTGTATGGAGGTTAATTTTTGCCCGTTTTCGTTGCCTACCAAGTGAAAGGATTATTTCGAAAACAAAGGAGCAGCAGAATATGAACCATTTGAACGAGGAGAACTCCGTTTTGAATAGACCGATGTATTTGTGCCTTTGCCCGGTTTGCCTTGGTCAGTTCCTCGACACAGGAATCTATAAGATCGTGCGGGAAAATCACGGACAAGCAAAAGAGCTCTGTGATTTCTGTAATTATCGCAACGGGTACGATTTCATCATCTATTCCAAAGCGGAAAAGCAATGTGAGGTGGTAGACCAATGGCAATGAAAAAGTCTGAGCTGAGAGAACTGTACCTGATGATGTTTCCGGAGTATCCGGACATCGTGAACATCACTCAGCTCCAATCGATGCTTGGTATCAGCCGCCATCTTGCCTATGACTTGATCAATGACGGGTATATCAGAGGACTGAAAATCGGAAATGCTTTCCGGATACCCAAGGTCAATGTCATTGAGTATGTCATGGATCAGGGGAAAAGTGCGATTTGAACTCCGTTTTGATGATCGCATATTTGAGTATCTCCCACCGACCGAATAAAATATAGATGTCGGTGGGAGATGCCTGTATACAATTCAATGATTCCAGAGGTAATAAAAATGGTATCAGGAACTCTTGCGCTGAAGAACGGCTACTATTATGCCGTTCTCAGCTATCGGGACGCAGCAGGAAAACGCCATCAAAAATGGGTATCGACAGGATTGCCCCAAAAAGGTAATAAGTGCCGGGCAGAACAGGAACTTATTCGTATTCGCAGCGAATTTGAGATTCCTCCGGCTGCTGGAGAATTAAACTCCAATATGCTCTTTGCAGATTATTTGGATCAGTGGCTTGAGATTGTCAGAGCGAGAATCAAGCCCGCAACATTCGCTCGTATCAAGGGATGGTCAAAAGCACGATTCGCCCATATTTCCGCAAAAAGGAGCTAACCTTGAAAGAACTGGAGGCTCGGCACATCCAACAGTTTTATACGGAGAAGCTGAAAACCGTTACGCCGAATTCCGTTATCCACTATCATGCGGTAATTTATCAGGCCTTGAAGTATGCGATGAAAACCGACATGGTACCGCAGAATGTTGCCATGAAGGTGGATAGGCCGAGGAAGAACTCGTTTCAGCCGACCTTCCTTGAATGCAGAAGTTGTTCGAGATTGTCAAGGGAACGCGGCTGGAGCTTCCGGTTTTGGTTGCTGCGTTTTATGGACTGCGCCGTGGCGAGGTGCTCGGGCTAAAGTGGGATGCGATTGATTTCAATCGCGGAACGCTGACCATCAAACGAACAGTCGCTGAGGCAACGATTGACGGCACCATGAAAATTATCGAGCAGGATTCTGCTAAGACCAAATCGAGCCTGAGAACGCTTCCCCTGGTTGGGAGCTTCCGCGACTACTTTCAAAAGGTCAAGGAAGCGCAGGAACTCAACAAGAAGGTTTGCGGCAACTGCTATAACTACGAATATGACGGTTATGTCTTTGTAGACGAGCTTGGTGATTTAATGCGACCGGAATATCTGACAAGTTATTTCCCACAGTATATCCAAAAGCACGGTTGTAAAAGAATGCGTTTTCACGATTTAAGGCACAGTTGCGCAAGCCTGCTTCTTGCAAACGGTGTTCCGCTGAAACAAATTCAGGAGTGGCTGGGACACAGTGATTTTTCCACCACCGCTAACATCTACGCCCACCTTGACTACAGATCCAAAATATCCTCGGCGCAGGCCATGGAGCAAGGGATGCTTCTTCCGAGGTCAGATGATTTCGGGAGCCGCTGGTAAGATGTAACCGAGCAGGGCAAGATAACAGAACCGGATTTGAACCCGGTTTTCGACTAAAAAACATGCCGTTCTAACAGGAAAAATCGGCAAATTTAAGAAGCTGGGCAAAAAAGGAAAGTCCAGCAAACCCTTGAGTTTACTGGACTTTTTTGGCGGAGAGTTAGGGATTCGAACCCTAGAAGCCTTTCGGCTTACAGCATTTCGAGTTTTATGGGTTAATGGCTGTTTGGTGATTTTTGAAGGCTGTTTCGGGCGACTTAGTATTCATCGAAAATGCTTGCCATGAAAGGCTTTTTTGGCGGTTGCGTCGCAGAAATCCCGATAAATAAGGAAAGTTCGAATAACGGCATTTTCGCTGTTTTTGGAAAGAACAGGCACTATTTTGGAAAGAACTGCGGAAAGAACAGAATAAACACATCAACAACGGCAATACACAGGAAAGACCCGCACCGACTAAAATATTTACGAGGTGTATTGCTATGAATGAAACCGCAATCAACTGGGATTCGATTCCCGATATTATTACCAAAGACCAACTCTATCAAATCTGCCACATCAGCAAATCAACGGCTTTGTATTTGCTTCGCAGCGGCAAGATACCGTGCGAATACACTGGCAAGAAAACTCGCTGTTACAAAATCAAAAAGGCGGATGTTATTACATATCTTGAAAAGAGAAAAGTATTTCCCGAATCCTATTCCGCACCGGCAGGTTGGTACAAGGGAAATTATACCGTCAAAATGAGTGCCGAAGTACCCAAACTTGTTCTTGAAAATATGAAGCTGTATTATACGGAACTTTTTGCGCAATATCCCGATGTGCTGACTGCGACCGACATTTCAAAAGTAATCGGATACGGCACAACGTCAATAAATGATTGGTGCAAGAAAGGACATCTTAAAGCATTCAAAAGAAACAATGTGAATCACATTCCGAAAGTCTATTTAATCGAATTCTGCTGCTCGAAATACTTTCGCACAATCACCCGAAAATCTGATTGGCATATCCGGGTGCTTCAAGAATTCCCCCGTTGGCAAGTGATACGAGGATTAAAAACATAAGAATGGATATTCGCTGTAAAAAGTGGAACAGATTTGGAAATGTTCGCTGTAACTTTTGGCACGGGCAGATTTGCAAATTCATAATTCGCACATTCGACTTTTAATCGCCTCCTTTGTACAATATAAGTGCAAAGGAGGCTTTTACTATGACTGACACATTATTTGAGCAACTCGGCGGTACTTATACACAGATTGGTGACTATCTCTTGCCGGACTTGTCATTACCGGCGGAAAAAGATGACCGTCCCATTGGTATATGGGGACAGCGTAGATTGCGATACTTAAAGCAGTACCATAAAGTGATTTACTACAATCTGCTCACTTCCGGTAAGCTCCATTCCCACCTCGCCGATACTGAGGAACAGGCACAACAACTTTTTCTCCGGCTGGAAAAAGAACTCGCCGAAAAGGAAGGCGTAACCGAACAACTCAAATTCTCCGACCAAATGACTTGGGTGCAGAAGATGAATAATATTAGAAGCCGAGTAAATGAGTTCATTGTAAAAGAAATAATTTCCATATAATCGAAAAGCACAACCGTAGATTAGCAAAACGGTTGTGCTTTATTGCTTAAAGACTATTTATCTGTGTTGTTATTTGAAAAATGATCTAATAATTTGTCAATTACCCTTGAAGTGAAACGAGAATACTCATATTTAAATGTTACTAACCAATATTTATCTAGTTCCTTTTGTTCTGAATCATTCAAATCAGTAATTGTTGCTTCGTCAGCAAACATATCTTTAACTATATCTAAAATCATTTTTGAATATTCACACTTTATCTCAGAAGTACGATTAGATTTAGATAGCAACTCCATTTTTGTGCGAACGGAATAGTTCTTGAAAATATCATTGTTAATGCTCTTGGGGACAAAAATAAAGTTGAAGATATATGCACTATACTTTTTAACGCTGTCGGGTAGTTCATAACTATCTTGGTCCTCTACATAAGTGATGTTTCCAGAACCATTAACTATAAAATGCTCAATACTGTAGACATCATCATCACTTAAAAAATTATAAACATCGTCACTTGATGAAATCTCTACTGAATCATTATTTATTGTAAAATAGTTATAAATGGTAGCCAACGATTTACATCTGTATTGTAAAGCCTCGTTTTCATAATTACTGTTCCATTTTGCAATAGCGATTTGTCGTGACTCAGATATATTTCCATCTTCGAAGAAATTTTTAATTGCTTTAACCACTTCCGGATAATATTCGGTACTTCTGGAGATTCTTTTGATGTTTTCTGCATCAGACTTTTTATCACCAAAAAGCATGAATAGAACATTATAAAAATATATAGCATACAAATTTTTGCAAGTTGCTTTCTTTGCTTTGCCATCACAAATAGAAAGATAATACTTCAAGATGAGTATTTTTGGCACAATCAAAGTTTTATCTAATATTGTTTTCTTTATGAAGTTGCAAATAATTTTCACTTCATTATTTTCAATGTTTTTAAGGAGATCCCTTATGCAACCTGGAGCACCACCATCTGCCGCAATTATTTCGGTTAAACAGTTAATGTATTCTTTGGAACCTACTAAAACTTCCTTCATGTAGGTATTATTTCTAATAACCTTAATGACATGATCACCAAGGTAGTATTTAGTGCCATTAACTTCACAGGGAGAGTCAAGAGTGAATTTTTCATTGATTGAAACATCTTTATATTCTGGTTTGCTCAACACATGACAGTAAATGTAATGCTCGAGTATTTTGGTTAATGAATAAACGCTTTTTTCAGGCTTGCAATTGCATCGTTCGTTAAACTTCATCCAAGATTCTTTGAGTTCAACCCAACAATCTCGGATTTCTTTAGAAGAATCTTGCGAAAATAAGTACCCTTTAAAAATATCTTCGGTATCTAACTTAATACCTTTCAAGTTCACATCAATATAGTACTCTGTACTTATTTTCATATCTTCATCGTCTGACACTATAACATTTATTGTGCATTTTTTTAGATTTTCCAAAAACGATTCAGCTTTTGCAACGGTATCTAAAATTTTTTCCGCACTAATAGAGGAATATAATTCGCTTAGTATTTTAATTTGTCCAAGCTTGTCGCTCTTTTTTACATCTTCTCGAATTGATTCATCTACATTTCTTAAAGTATAATCAGCCTCTCGAAATACGGAAAATTTGTCAAAACAATTGACATTGATTGTGACAAGTTCGTCAATGTCAGTAATTTGTTCTGCATAGTGAGACTTTATGTATGTAATTAACATATTAAGCGAAACTAAACGTTGCTGACCATCTATTATTTCAAAATCTTTTTCTCCGAATGAAGATAGAATTATATTTCCTAAAAATTTTGAGCCACGAGAAATATCATTCATCAGCGAGAACAAAGTTTCTTTTTGCCAACGGATTTCTCTTTGATAGTCTGGGACAGATAAAATTCTGTCTTTTTTGAAATAAATAATTGGGTATTTTATTCCGTTTACTTCAGTTTTAACTTCAGATTCAACATTAAACAGGAATTGGCGCAATGTTGTTACAGTTCCCTTTATGTTTGACATCCTAATTCTCCTTTATATACCCTTTTTCTCGTTTATTAGTGCTAGAATAAAGTCTTTATTATACTTAAATTCGCTATATAGCATATTTGCACCTCTATCGAGATGTGCTTTTAGATACTTTTGAAAATATTCATCATCTTCAATGTGACGCTTTTCTGCCATAGAAATAAGACATTTATACAAACCGTCCCACTCCGCAGTAATTGTCTGTCGGTTTAATTCTAAGCCATAGGTATCTGTTTTAAAATCTGCATCTTCAAGAGGTTTTTCACTTTTGATAGATAACGAAATTGATAGTTTTGATAGAATAAAAGGTGCATAATTAGTGCTTGCCGCTATCTCCTCAAAGATACTCATTGTCTTTTTTGATGTTCTTATTTTAAATATCATACTACACCTCGAAATAAGAATTCTTCACTACAACCGTACGCTTGTTGTCCGAGTTTTCAAGCATATATGTAGCAGCAATTTTATCTTTAAGAATTTGAACATGAGAACTGTTGATTTCCTCATTTGTCGAAAGAATAAATACTTGCCCTTTTAATTCGCTGAAAAAGTGCTTTGATATATTGTGTCGGTGTTCTGTATCAATTCGAGCAAAAGGGGTGTCGATTACAAAAGGTAATTCATGATTGCACAAACTAACAAGAGAGTAGTATAGTGCCATAATAAAAATTTGTTTTTCTCCGTTAGATAAAGATGCCTTATCAATTTCTATTTGCAATGATAGAGATTTGATATCAACTGATTCAAAGTATTTGCACATATCATTGTAAGCATTTGAATTTGCCTTTTTATACAGTGTTTGCATAGCTTTAGCACCCCAAAATGCTAAAAGCTGTTCTTCGGTATTTGTTTTTAATGCTATGCGAATTTTTTCTATTGATACTTTTTCTGTACGATAGATATGGGTGTTGAAATTATCGTCAATGTATATATCGTCGATAAAATGCGTTTTTCGCATCAAGGTACGAATTTCTTTGCGGAAGCAGTTTTCTACCTTATCAATTTGACGGCGATAAAGAATTTCTTGCAATTTATCGAGCATAACAATGGCTCTAGCGGAAATATCGTTAATAGATGCTTTCTTCAATTCTTCCTCAAGGCGAGTTTGAACTTTACCTAACTGTTGTTCTGCCAATGTCAAGGCTTCTTTCTGAGCAACAAGTTGTTGTTCTAATTCAACACGCTGAACGAGCAATGCGCTCTTTTCTTCAAAAAGCTGTGCTCTTCGTTTCATATATTCCTGAACACTTGTTATGCTACTACTTTCAATCTCTTTTCTAATCTTTGCAGTAAGGTTCAAAGAACGTTTAATTGCTTTTTTGCATTTTTCTACTTTATCCTGTTCAAATGATAAAATCGTATTGATTTGTGCCAGAATAAGGGAATTCTGTTCAAAAGAAAGGTTAAGGATAGGTTCTTTTTCCGTTCCAAAGTCAGCAAATGCAGCAGAGTCAATCTCTGCTAGTTTGTCTTTCACCAAGGCTTGGACTGCCGGAGAGTTAAGAACTTCGCAGAAATAGGTATACTTTAATGCCTGGTTTTCGTTCTCTATCTGTGCCTTCAGTGCGAGAATTTGTTTGCGAAGCATAATGAAGGGAATTACATCATTTGCCCATTTTTTGAGCAAGGCATTGTATGTTTCACGCTTTTTTTCTTCTTCCTTTAGAGTATAGAGTTTCTGATTCCATTCTTCTTCTGTGATACCGCCTTTTTGATGATATTCTTTCTCTTCCGCATCAAGGGTAGCCTCACAATCCGCAATTGCATCAACGCAAGCCTTCAACCTATCGGTCAAATCGTGATACAATGATTTGGCAGATGCAAGGGCATCTTTAGCTACAATATACTCATCAAGTGCAGGAGCCGAAGTAGGGATTCCTGCTCTTATTCTCTTGAAATTTTTGCGCATAATATCGAAAGTATCATAACCACAAAGCGTAAGAAAAGCATCTTTTATTCGGGTGTTGCTACCTTCATCCATAAAGAAATCGGCGATTTTTTCACCGTCAAAGAAGTACAAATTAAACAACTCGGGCGGAATTAACGAAACGACATATTTCTCAAAATCGGCAATTTCATCTGCTGATAAGTCCGCTCCATTTTTTAAAACAGAAAAAGATTCTATGAGCGACTCATTCAGTTCCCATTTACGGGTTAACAAAAAAGAGTCCATGCCCTGACCGTTATTTAGTTCAATGCACATCGTAACAAAGGTAGTAGTAGGTTTGGTTATCTTTGCGGTGTTGTTTATTAACTTAACAACAGCACGGTTGTAGAACGAATTCGGATTTTTATAACCCATACTTTTGTAGCCGTATAAGCAGAGTCGCATTGCTGTGAATAATGTAGTTTTGCCGGCACCGTTTTTTCCGCCAATCAGCACAATGTTTCTGCCATCACAAGGTCTAGTCTCAAAATCTGTAGTTCCTTCGTATGAGCCGAAGTTATGCAAAATGATATTATTAATTTTCATTGTTTAACCCCTTCTCAATACTGTCAAAATGTAACCAGCCTTGGTTCAAAATTCTATCGAACGCTTTGGCAACCATAGAACTCTTGGTATAATTCTTGTTTGCCTCAATTTCGATAATAAGCTTTGAAATCAGTTCAAATTCAATTTGATTCTCTTCGCACAATTTATGGATTTCGTCAATCACTTCTTGGGGAAATACAGATACTTTATATTGATCCCAAGGCAGCCGTTTTCCGGTTGTTTCGTAGTAGATATCAACCAGCTTGCGATGAGTTAAGTCTCCTTCGCTGTCCCACAAGAAATCTATATATTTCAGTTCTTCAATCGTGATAAGGGATAATCCTGTGTCAACCTCCAGCTGTAACAACCGACGAAGCATTTCCTGTCGGGTTTCCATTGTAAAGGGTCCTTCGCCAAGATTACCGTCCGCCTTTCTATACATAGCACCGTTTCTTCTTTTGTATTCTCGTGCACCTGGAGTTGAGCGCATTTCAAGCATCCAGTTACGATAATCACGCAACGGAATAAGCCATTTTTCACCTTTCTCAATAAAGGCTTTTAATGACTTATCTTCTTTAACCATAGTGCAAATCCAACAACCAAAACGAGAATTGCCTGTAACAGGTATTTTATCTTTATCGATTTCACCAATAACACTTTGCTCTTCGCCGAGGTTTTCACCTTGATAAAGAGAAAAAAGATATTTATTATCAGAACCCCAAGGAGAGATGGCGTCCCCTTTGAGAAGAAATTTCCACACATCTTCGTTCGGAATTTCCGTTAACGGATTATAGACATAAGCATTTTCTATGTCATTATGAGGAACAAGAAGTTTTCCTTCGATTTCTCTAGAACGAATATTATTAGCTCTGTAGGTGCTTTCTGCTTTGCGGACGCCTAGCAGTAATATGACCTCACCATTATTCTTTATAGTTTCTAGCGTATAAGCGTTCATAGGATGTATCTTTAAACGCTCTGTACACCATCTGAATCCAGGAGGTTCCGGCGTAGGATATCCCAAACCCATAACTTTACACCAGAACGAGTCCTCAACTTTAGGGTAAATAATATCTGCTTTGACATTAAGCTCCGCACCGACATTGTTGATCATATCTGACATACGATGCATATAATCCCTGACAATTGGATTTTCAACCATAGTATCTGATGAAACGATATACACGGTTTTATTTCTTTTTTCTACAGGAAGACGCTGTAGCATTTCCATAACAAGACAGCACAAAAGAGTAGAGTCTTTACCTCCACTAAAGCCAATCATCCACGGTCTCTTGTCGTGTTGATATACAACGGACATCTCTTGAATTATATCCTCATATACTTTAAATTCTCCTGTATAAACCATACTACATCTTCTCCGAAATCTGTTTCTCTTTTTGTTTTTCCTCTTTTGTAAGGGGCAGACCAATCTCTCGTTTGATTACAGCGCAAGTGAGGGATATAGCTTCTTCGCTATTCAACACCTTGCCGTTGTCTCGGATTGTCCTGCCTATCCACATATTGTTGGAGCGAAGCCAATCAATCTGTTGAAGTTTCGGCAAATATTTCTGCATATTATAATTATCATTATCAAAAAAGAATCGCCCTAGCTTTCCAAACGCGCTAATAGTAATAGCCAATGTCACTATATAATTTTCACGCAAGGCCTTTTTGGTGAGAGACTTATTAAGGACTTCCTGCCATTCAACAATATTGTCAGAAACAAGCTGCCAATAAGAAAGTAAAAACTCCGCATCAGAACTTGAGCATTTTTCGCTATGCATTATCTTTTGGTTTGCTTTATAAATCATGTTTAGCGTAAATAAACTTGAGGAATTCTTACCAAGAATATCTCTTTCCTTGTCTGTATATCTTTTAAAAAAAGGAATAGTATCTATAACATGCTTGGTAGCTACTGCTATTTCATCTCTTGAATCATAAAGTGTGGCGAGGGAATTAGAAGTTTTAACTGCGTGTTTGTTAAGGTCAGTAAACATCTGCTGACTACGAGCTAATCCTTCGTCGCTGAAGAAAACGATAGAAATCGTTTCCTTTTCCAAAGACGGATCTTCTTTCATAGCTGCTTCGATAGCTGCCTTGCGGTGTTGCCCATCGTTAATCAAAAAAATCGAACCCATATCAACTTCAAAAATACCTGCATCTGTATCCATATATGGAGTGAATTTGAACTCACCATCAATGGAGGCAGAAAGGGCAGAAAACACATAGGTATCCCTGTTATCGAGAATATAGTTCTTAATCTCCGGGATGCGGGCTTCATTGATTCTTCGTTGCGCTCTATGTTCAGGCAGAACGATTTCTTCCTCTGCCGGGAAAAGGCGAGACAACAGCTTCAGCGGAACCATAGAAATATAGTATTCTCTACCGGCTTGAATACCTTTAACTGCCGGAAAACGATAAGAAAAGTTCATAACACACCTCATAAATAACAATGTGGTATACTTAAGTACATACTTAAGTATACCACATTCGACGCTTGATGTCAATATTCTCGTGATTTTTAGAGTGTTTGCAAGTTAATAATCTTCTTCTAAAAGGATATCATCCGGCAATGCGTCAATCTCCAAGTTTCGTCCTTCAACAGTAGAAACCAAGAAATTCTTAATGCTCTCCATAGATTCAATAGGTGTTTCTCCTATTTGTTCCATCAGTTTTGTTACACCAAAGTTTGCAAACTGTGTTAAGAAATCGATTCTCTTAAATCCTATCTTCTCATCATTTTTATCACCGAAAGCAAAATCCAGTCTTTCTTCCTCGGAAAATTCTTCTGTTGTCGTGGATAAGATTGCAGCCTGAAACATAAAATCAAGTTTGCCTTGTTGGTCATTATTGCGGATGACATTACGAGGTACAGATCTTACTTCCTCTCCGTCTTCGACAGGGAGTCTATCTTCTCTTTTGTCATACATAATGCCAATAGATAACGCCAGCATATAAATCATATAGTTTGTACGAGTTTTGAATATACAACCCAACTTTTCAATTGCCGTATTCCAAGCAGTTCCTCGGAGACTAATGTCGGTAGTTATTTCCATAAGTGTCCCTCCTCAATTTTTGCAATATTTTTTTCTTCGTTACTTACAATCGTCCATACTCGGCCGATATTTTCAGCATGAAACACCTCATGCAAATCATCTTTAGAGAAAAGGATAACTTGAGGTGCAAATTGAGGAATCATATCCACTACATTTTGACGTTGATCAGGATCAAGTTTAGAGAAAGGACCATCAAGTACAAGAGGATATTCTTTGGAAGAAAGATGATCTTCGCTTTGAAGCATTTTGAGAATACCTCCAATATATGCAAAAGATACAACCGCGAATTGACCTTCCGATTTTGACTCATCATCAAAACTATCGGTAACTCGAACAGAAAACTCTGGACTAACAGTAACGTGACGCTTACTTGTGAGCATTCCATCAACAAGGCTCTGGATGTTCGTCTGTAATCTCTGGCTGTAAGCAATAGACTCTTCTTCCAAGCGTTTTGCAAAATATGCAGCAACCTGCTCCATGATACGGATCTTGGTAAGAACCTTTTCACCTTCGGCGTTACCTCGAGTAAGCTCATCAAAGTCTTTCATTTGCTTATTTCTGTAAAGTTCGCACTTCTTAATTTCAGTTTCAAGGCCAACGATGGTATCATCCAGTTCTCTTATAGCAATTTCAGCCATCTGCCTTGCAACAATAAGATTTTCAATGTCAGGACTCTTCTTTTCGGCTGCATCGAGTTCACGAATGCGTTTATCGCAATCAGCTGCTAACTCGTTGTAGTTAAGCACATCACGAATATAGGCTTCGATTTTTGTTTTATCGTAGCCCTTGCCCCAGAAGTTTGCGGTCTTTGTAAAATCTTGATAGAGGCTTGCAAAAGATTTAGGCGGAAGAATATCAAGATAGTGGCGAATGTAAGCCTTTTCTTCTTCGCCTAACGCTCGACCACATACACACTCTGTTGTCTTTTCGGCAAGAAGATGGGAAATGAGTTTTTTAGATACACCTTCAGGGAGCTTGTCCTGTTCAATTTTTAACTGAATCTTTTTCTTTGCATCAAGTACTGCCTTGGAAATGAGCAATTTGGGAAACATATCTAGGACATCGTCGCCAAATCGTGCTTGTGCATCTGTAGAACTTTTAATGAAAGCGTCGCGTTGTGCTTTGAGTTTCTTACGCTGATGTTCGTAATCTGCCTTGGATTTATATCCACCAATTTGCTCGGATACACGCTGAATCAGTGCTTGGCACTCAGCTTTTTTCTTCTTGGCTTCTTCGAGAGCTTTTTCGTGTTTTTCAATCAACGCTTGTGCATTTTCTATGTTGGTTTTGACCGCAGCGATTTTACTTCCACTGGAAATAGTGCCCTTGCTCAAATAAAGCTTTCCAAGAACAGTAGTCTTCAGTTTTGTGTCACCGATATGATCCAGTGCGGACTCAATCACATCAAGGTCAAACATGGAGTACAGTGCCTTGCGAAGTTTTCCGGCAGAGTCCTTTCCCTTAACACGGAGGTCAGCAATCATACTTTCGCCATCGAAGAAGAAGTAGTCGGACAATCCGGAGGGAAGTAATTTCTCAATAGTTTCCTTCGGTTTATCGATTCTACGCCAATCGTGATCTTCATTCATATAATTGAGGACAACATCTTCAGCTATCTTTTCAGAATCGTTCAATCCTTTTTTATATGTATAGGTACGCTTTAATGAATATTTAACACCAGAATGCTCAAAGTCAATACAGCCCATAACTTGGAATGTATCGCCAAAAGAGCATTCACTTTCATACTGAAGATTATAGAGGCGGTCTGTAGTAGTCTTGTTAAAATGAACTTGTCCGTAGAACACCCACTGGAACAGCTGGTGCAGGGTGGTTTTACCATCACCGTTTTTTCCGTATATAATAGTTACCTTGCCATCAGTAGAACACTTGATTTCACCATGGTCTCTAAAGTTGCGGAAATTTTCAAATTCAATATTAGCTATTCTCATTTGTCGTTTCACGCTCCAATTCGTCCATAATCGATTTTATTATGTCGTTCTTTGCACGGTTGTCTGCATTCATTTTGTTTGCTTGCAGTTCACGCTCTTTCTTTTCGATAAAAGTAATCATTTTATCGACAATTGCTTGTTCATTCATCAATCAATTCCTCCATTTCCTCATAGTCATATACATCAACATCTTCTATGGTAAGTCCGTATGCACCTAGGTGATCAGCTAATTCCACTTCCAGGTCGTTCCAGTTCAAAGCCAAACGGGCATATTCGTGGAACCTCCTCAACTCAATCTTAGCCCAACCATGCATATCAAAACTTGGTAAAACAATGACATCGTATATGTTCGCGTACTTCTTATTGCCATAAGTACGAAGAATACGACCTCTTCTCTGCACAAACTCACGATAATCGTCGTTACTTGAAAGGATTAAAGCGCTCTTTATTGAAGGGATATTAATACCTTCGTCCAAGCAACGTATGGCAACGAGAGCAGATATCTCTTGCTTGTTGAATGCGTCGACCAGTTCCATTCGGTCAGCCATATTTTCGGTGGCAGTAAACTGGCTAGCTTTAAACCCGTGTGCAGTAAGAACTCTCTTTATGGCTTGAATGTGACGGAGCTCTTTGCCGGAGTCTGCATCAAACAGCCTGCCATCACCGCAATACACTACAAAGTGGTCTTTTTCAACAATACGATTAATTATTTCGTCAATGCGAGTTGTTTTTTCCTCGGCCATAGAGATAACGCGCAAACGGTTTCTTAACGACTTAACAAGGAGGTCTGGGTTGATGCATTTATTATTTTTAAAGCAAGATAGAATTTTTTGAGTATGGTATTTGAATCTCCTTTCCTCATCTTCGGTAGCATAGACGTATATAGGATAATAGTTATAGGGAACTAAAAATCCTCTCTCTAATGCATTCTCAATAGGAAGATTGAAAACTTGTCCTCCAAACCACTCCATTAGCTCAAAACCTTTATGTGCGGATGAACCGCTAAACGGTGTCGCACTCAATCCGAGCATATATTGGAACATCTCTTTTAGTTTATCCGGACGGTCTGTAAATCTGTGTGCTTCATCGACAATGAGCAACTTATCTTCTTTGGATCTGCTTATTACACTGGTAAATCGCTCCATTTTGAAAGAAGCGATTGTCGAAATAATAATAATCTGATTATCCGGCTTATATTGTTTTCTTATAATCTCTTGCGCGATTTGTGTTTCCCATATTGGGTTTTCCGAAGAAACCATTATAAGTTTTGCGTCAGGGAATGCCTTCTCAACGTCATCTGCCCATTGCTTGACTAGGTGCTTGTACGGAGCGCAAATTACAATCATGGCAGGATGTTTTTCAACAAGATGTTTTGCTGAAAAAATAGCTGTCCAGGTTTTACCTGTACCGGTTGCCATAACATAAAATCCGTGGTAGTCATTATTTACCCAAGCATTGATAGCTTCTTCTTGGTAGTCACGGAGTTTAATTAGAGTGGATTTAGCTTTTCCTATAGTGGCTTTTCGAGTATTAATTACTTGAAGGATGTTTGCTTTTGCAGACTCCTTGTAGTTATATGTCTTCACAAACGGATTGGTGCCATCCCACAAAGTCTGAAACTCTTTGCACTCATCCTCAATGCTCTTGACCTCTGTAGCCACCCAACTTTTAACTACACGGATCTTTTCATAATTGTTTTGGTATCCACTTAAACTTTCGTTAGCAGAGCCATAAAAAACAACGATGTTTCCATCAAAATCCTCAAGTATCCCTAGTTTATCATGGTATATCCCGGTGGATTCCGTGACGGCAATTTTTATATCTAAAGTACCATTCGCTATCAATGCTACCAACAACTGCAACTTGGCATCATCAAGTGCATCAAGTTCTTTCATAAAATCTCTCGAAAAAGCGCTTTCAATGATTTCTTCTCTTTTCTGATACCCCAAGTTAATAGCGTTGATATCTTCATCACTTAGTTGTGGGCTTGCTATCAATTCAATCTTTCCACCATTACGGGAAAGAGAAACTATGCCATCAATTATCGGTCCGAACACACCCGAAGAAAAGAAGCCCACGCTTCGACGATAACATTTAGTGTGTTTTAATGCCGGAACTAGAAATGATTTTGCAATGTTCTCTTCGCCACAACTGATGTAGCTTAATTTGATATCTAAATCCTTTAGGCTCATATGTTAATCCCCCAAAACATTGAAATCCATAATATCCTCAAGCAAAAAATCCAAAACATCAAGATTATCCACCCCGTTAGAGATGGAATCCGTGTTAAAATATTTGCAGGAGGTTTTGAGTATGTTTTCAGCAGTATCTTAGCCATTCAAAGCAACAATAGAGATTGCATCCATGAATCTGATTGGAATAGTATGATAGTGATCTTAAACATCAAAAATTATCGAGAAAATCGTCTCCCATAATATTTTCCAAAAGTGAATCCATATCGCTTAAATCATCGGTGACAAAGGAAACGGAACTAACACCTTTATCCATATTCTTGAATGCAGAAGGGTCATAGTTATCAATCGGTGCAACCAACGGGACTGACAATCTAAACTGATTAGACGAAGTTGCTGCTAAAAGTTTAGTGCCCCACTTGAAGATGACGCTGTAAACAAGCCATTCTGTCCATGGGATATTTATTGTCGGAAGTTCTGTCCATATAGAAAGGTTCTTCACTGGCGTGGTTTCGCTGATTGTATTTAAGATGATACTTTCAACTTTCAATGCGAGAGTTTCGTCTATGCCGGTTCTTTCAATTCTCATCATTGTATCATCGTTAACAAGCAGGAATTCGTCATTGCAACCGTTAACGTATTCTAACAATGAATTAATCTGGAAATGGTTATCTCTAGCGAACTCACTGATTTCGCTAACAGTAAACTCATCTCTGGAATAAATCAAATCGTGCAAACGCTCCGCCGGACGACCAATCTCAATTCCGTTCTTTGCAACATATGGACGCGAGAATTGAAATTTGTCTCTAAACATAAACTCAACAACACTAAAAGCACTAAACGGATACATAGCTGCATTTCGCGTCAAAATTTCAGGCTTTTGGCGAGATATTATTTCATACAATTCTCGGCTGTGATGTACTTCTCCATCTGAGGTCAACTTATCTACAACATTGTATAGATAGGACTTTTCGTTATCCAAAAGATTCAGCTTACTTGCATGAAGATATTCGCCAAAATAGTTAAGTACATTAGGATCACTGACAGAAAAATTGATAACAATCTCTGTTATGCCAGGAAAAGCTTCTTGAATTTGTGCTTTAGAAACCGGAAAGTTTGACTTCTTGATAAAATCAACAACCGCTGAATAAACAGAAGTAATGTCAACATCTTTTGAAATATAATCTCTTCTAAAGACAAACCTATCCGCAAACAGTTCATGTAAAACGCCTTGCAAGAAGTACTTGTTATCAATACCGGCAGCCAACAACTCCTCTTCAAAAATGCTAAACAACGTATTTGTCAAGAATATTGTGCTTTCGCTATTTTCGATATATTCACATATTTTATTTGCAAGTTGGCAAGGCAGATAATCTTTTTTTTTCAGACGATAAACACCTTTGCCACAGAGAACACAAATGCTTGCAACTCTAGCGGTCAGTGCTCGATCATTTGCAGGAAGCCCCACATCACCATATTCATTTGCTATAATTTCTCGGAAACGAAGAAGTTCATCGGCGTCGTATGCTTTGAATCCTTGTGGATAATGAGTATCAAGAACTCGTTCATATATAGCAGCAAGGGACAATCTGCATCGATGAAAAACTTCACCGGTAAGACGATATGCATCTATGAATGCTTTTTCTAACATTTCAAGGGGTATATCCGCTTCTTCTGCAGCATCGCCGAGAATACTGTCAAGTTGACTTGCTTTTACGATTTCGGGTAATGTTTCTATGCAATTTTGAACACGACCAGTGATAGAATCATCGCCAAGAACAAAGACATCGAGTTGACGGTCGTACGTATAGTTAGCACTTTCATATGATTGCAAGAAGAACAATAAATCAGAAGTATACTCTCCACAATATTCCTTGATTTCAACAGGTGTTAAAACGATATCACCATTTCGTTCTGCAGATATTTTTGAGATTATGCGTATTCGACTATAGAGAAGAGAGAACAGCTTTTTTGCTTTAGCTTCTATTTGTCTAACCCTTTCTCTTGTAACACTAAGGGTTCCGCCAATCTGCTCTAATGTTTCTTTTCTTGCTCTTAACTGTACAACCTTGCGGACTCGCTCATTGGAATATAAATTGTCAAACAATTCATTGACTTCTTTTTCTAAATCAAATGCACACCACTTAAAAAATTTCTTTAATAAAATGTATGTTGAGAGATCATCGACCTTATCAGTTTCTGCCATCGAAAGCAAGGATGTTTCTTCAGACTCACACAGACCTTTCAAAACAGACCGCTCATTTTCATCCAAAGTAAAAGCATTGATGTACCCTAACGCCTTATTGTTCTTGCGTGTGTTTGGAAGAGCGTTTGCCATTCTCCAAATCTCAATATGTTTTTTGATGCGACTTTGATAATCTACAAACATTTCAATTATCGGAATCACATTTTCAGTTGAAGTAACACACTCAAAAGCAAGTTCTTCACCCAAGATATCATAGGCTTCTCTATACCTTTGGAGCATTTCGGCTTCGGTTTCTGACAAATCCATATCTTCAAAAACCGAAAAGTTACCAACCGCTATTTCATTGCGATGATCAATAAACAGCGAAGATGAACATAATGATGCTTTTTTATTTTGAACGATGGGTATAGAGTCATCATTATTTAGCGTTGCACAAAAAGCATCAACTTCAACTAGGCAGTTCTTGCCGAACCCTTTCAACTTCATTAAAGCTGATGGCGAGGTTTTTAACAATTCTGCAACTGTTGTTATGCCATTTCCTATAAAACGATTGATTACACGAACGGAAAAAGGCAGCGTTGTTACAGAAACACCTTCGTATTCATCTGAAATAAGGTTATATCTTTCGCAAAAGGCTATATCCAAATCTGTATCTCGCACTAGATAAACTCCTAACTAATAGTCCTATAAATAGATACAATAATGCATCCTCTGTATCTTGAAAATTATACCTTACAATCCGTCCCATAAAACGGACAATCACTCTCGAAAATAGTCTGAATTGATTTTATAAATATTGAAGGTTTTAACGCTTTCAACACCGATTCCGTACTTGACCATATAGTCAGTCAATGATTCACCATCGATAAGTTTTACACTTTTTTGCTGTTGCTGAATAGCAAAAGTTAATGCTTCTTTGGTGTATGAAGATGTTGTTATAAATACACCTTTTTGAATATGCCCCATGGCCCCAATAAAGGCTTGTAATTCTTTTCTGCCAACTTTGTTGGTGTTCGAATAACGCTTTGCTTGTATGTATATAAGATCAAGACCTAATTTGTCTTCACTGATTATTCCATCAATACCATTATCGTGAGAACCCCCGGTTACAATTCCGGATTTTTTATCGTATCCATATCCCATTTTCAGCAAAAGTTCAACCACTAACTGCTCAAAAAAATCAGGATGATTTGACATTATATTATCCAATAATTGCTGTTTGATTTGCTGCAGATGTTCATCTATAGCGTTTGCAATTTTCTCCTCAGGCAAAAACTCTGTATTTTCATCAATTATGTTTTGTGATTGTTTAATAGTCTTTCCTGACTTATTATTTTCACAAACAATAAATTTTAATTTTTTTCCTTCTTTTCCTGCTATCGCAAAATGCTTAACTGGATATGCAGTAGGAAAATCAAGTCCAATACAATGTCGTCTTATTTCGCCATTTACAACACCAACCGGATTTTTGGCACCAAACTGATATAGATTTTGATCAATTATTCTCTGATATATTTCTGCTGAAGAAAGCCCTTTCGGTTCGGATTTTAAAACTTCTTTTATGGCTTCAATTATTGTCATAATGAACATCCTTTGCTATTATTTCTTAAAAACACACAATTTTCGCACAAACGATTCCAAAAAGCTGTTCTTGAGAATAAGATATATACGGAAAAAAAGACTCATATCAATCCGAAATATCAATTTGATACTTTGGAATTTTACAATTCTTCCGTCTTAAATGTTGTATAACTCTCATAATATTAGCTTTGGTAGATGATTTATATATACCGCACAGCTATATTCCACTAATACTTCCCACTTGCCGTAGCGTTTGCCGTCAACTCTGCGGATATATTGTTTCTCTTTCAGAGAGTTAACAATGCGCTTTATGCTTCTGACGGACTTTCCTGTTTGTTCTGCAAGTTCGGTTTGCTTGACAGACGGGTTCTTTTTTATTAAATCTAACACGGCAAGTTCTTCTAAAGTACACTTCAAAGCGTCAATTTGGCGCTTTGGCGTTTCGCTTTTGGCACTTTGGGAAGCGGTTTCATCCACAAAATCAACATGCATATAGCGGTTCTTCAGTTCGTGGTTTGTACCGAGCAGAAGGTTTGAGAAAAACAATTCCAAAAACTTTGTGGTGGAATGAATACCTTTTTGCAAATCGTTATAGTTTGCTCGAACCAATGCATTACGAAAATACCAAGAGTTTTCACGGAACGCATCGTTATTGACACGGAACCCAAAGGTTTTCATATATTTAATCATAAACACGGCGGTGGCTCTTGTGTTACCCTCGCCGAAAGGATGAATCTGCCAAATGTCCGATGCAAATTTTGCAAGGTGCCTTACCGATGCTTCAACCGACAGTCCCTCATAGGAGAACTGTTTTTCGGTGGCAAAATCATAATCTAAGGTATCTTTTATACTGTTAAAATCTGCATAGATAACCGTTTCACCGTTCAGTATCCATTCCTTTTTGGAAATGTTATACTGACGGATTTGTCCGGCGTGGTCAAATACGCCCTCGAACAATCTGCGATGAATGGTAATCCATTCAGCAGGAGAAAACTGAAACGCTTTTTCGCCCAAAAGCTTCGTTATTCTTGCGGATACAATATCCGCCTCTTTGGTTTCGTTTTCGATTTCTGTACGGGTTGTTCTCTGCTCGTAATAGCTGTGTATACGCTTTTGAGCCTCGTCGATGGTGATTTTGCCTTCGATGTGATCCTTTGCGGTATCCAGCAAATATTCAGAGGTTTTCAGCCCGTCAACTGCCTGCAAACCGATAGCTGTTTGCCAAGCTTCACTTTTTTCGGCTCTGTCCGGTTCGCCCTGTTTAATATATTCTTCAAGTTCAAATTGCCAATTCTTGTCGGGCATATTTGCACCTCATCTCGTTATCATAATTCTTCCGTCTTAAAGGTTGTATAACCCTCGTAGTAGTAGCTGTGGTCGATGCCTTTCATATAGACCTCACGGCTGTTAACTTCATCGGTCAGCGCACCTTTTAGCAACACTTTGATTTCCACATCTTTAATCGGGCTACGCTCCATTGCAAGCAGATAATCTTCCTTATCAACCTTGCTCCAATCGACAACCTTGCCGATTTCGTTTTTCAAGATATGGTCAAGCCAAATGCGTGTGCTTCGACCGTTACCCTCACGGAAAGGGTGAGCCACGTTCATCTCAACATACTTTTCTACTATCTCGTCAAAGTTTGACTGCGGCATTTCATCAATGTTTTCAAGCGCCGCTTGCAAGTACATTAAAGGAGCAAAACGGAAATTGCCCTTTGCAATATTGACTGTTCTGAGTTCGCCTGCAAAGTCGTAGATCTCATCAAAGAGGTATTTATGGATTGCTTGCAATGTAGAAAACTTGCCGACAGGAAGATTATCTAAAACACCTTTTTCAAAAAGTTCAGCAGCCTTTTTCTTGCTGATTCGTTCTTCTTCACGGGCAAGGTCGGCAGAGCTTGTCAGCCCTAATTTATTTTCAAGTGCCATTTCGCACCTCCAAAATCAATTATAATATTTTTGATATTAAAACGATTGCAACGACAATAATTAAAATACCTACTAAAAATGTCATACAACCGGCAACCTTTGGGGATGATTTCTTATGATTAGCAGTCGGCTGAGAATATGTGTATGTAGGCGATTCCGGTTTATGTGCTTGTGCCGATTTTTGAGCCAGGCGAGGTTTGGTGGCTTTAGAATACAAAGTGAGAGGATCAGTTTGATTCATTATGCGTGAATAAAAATCGTCAAGCCACACAGTATCGCTTGGTTCACACATATTTTGCTCAGTGCAATCAGGTTCATGTGCTATTTGGTTTCTAACCCAACGGTAGTGTTTCAATTGTTTTAGATCATCATCCCAACCTCTTACAAGATAAGAACCACGGGGAGTATTTATCATTTCATCAATATAAGCGGATATACGCCTATCATCATTTAATACTTCGCCGCATAATTTTTCAAGATGTTTATACGATTCAATAAAACCCATATTGTACATCTCCGAAACTTACTTATCTGCCGCAACGCCGGATTTCATCCAAGCGTCTACTTCACTGACCTTGAATTTCCAAAGGCGGCCGATTTTTGCGGCGGGGATATTTTTTTTTTCTATCCAAGCGAGTACGGTGTCACGGCTGACGCCGAGGTATTCGCAAATTTCTTTCATTGAGTACCAGCGTTCGATGTTGGAATTCATTAAATTATCCTCACTTTCGGGCAGATATATTTATACAATTTTAGTATATCATATTTTAACCTTAAAATCAATGATTATTGCGGATTTATAAGGAAAAGGCAAGAAAATATTATAAAAGCGGAACTGCTTCTGTTACAGTTCCGCTTTGGTAAATCCGTTGTTTATTGACAAAAAATGGTTATTCTTTCTTCTTCCTATTCGGAAAGCTGCCCTCAAGCCATTCTTCAAACTCCGCAAGGGTTATTTTGCCGTCGGAGCATTCGTCGCGCTTTGTCATCGCTTGATATTTCCATTTCTTAAAATCGGGCTCTTTAATCTGCCTTACACGCACACGGGCAGCATAACGCTTGTAATACTTTTGATACAACGGAATGGCGGCATTGTCCGCCATTTTCTTTTTATAGTTCTCTTGTGCGGCTAAGTCCTGGCAGTTGCGGGTTTCACCCTCGGCAATGCGGTCGCAGTAATTAGTATCGTAATTGCCCTTCATAATGAAATACTTACCGCAGCGTTTGCATTTACGCATTCCGATATCGGACTTCAACAACTGTATCAGTTCAAACTCAATTTGCTGTTCAATGCTTTCACAAATACAGGTTTCATACTCGTCGGCTTGCATTGCAGAAAAGGCAATCATTTCCGGCATAGTAAAACCGAGCTTATCCAAATTCTTTTGAACGCTCGGAGAAACCTCCGAAGCGGCAGCCATTTTTATATCCAAATCAAAATCACTTTCGATATAGCCGTCAAGCACATTTTCTATCTGATGTTCAGCATCAATGATGCTGATACTATGCACAATCGTTCGCTTTTGCTCTGTCGGAAATCTGTGCTTACGGCAGTAGCCTGCAAATCTCGTTTTGTGGGTTAGGCGATTGAAAAATCCGTCGCAAAAATTCTCGTCAAATGTCGCTTCAATTAAATGCAATAGATTATTTTGCATTTTTTTAAGGTACTGGTAATAGTCCGTCAACTCCTGCTTTGAGCAATGAAGCAGAATAGGCGGAAATTCCGCTGTAAACAGCGAAGCTTCTATCAATGGCTTAAAGCGTTTTTGCGTTTCGGTTAAAGCCAAATAATAATACAATTTCTTTTCTTTTTCGGTCAGTAAAGAAATATCAAGACTTGTCTCATCAGGCAAGTCTTTTTTTGTGCGATTCAGGCATTCATTATACGCCGAATCAAAATCAGCATAGAGAAAATTCAAAATTCCTTCGCCCGGTGAAAAAAAGACAGAAGCGGTGTTCATCGGTGAGATATAAACTCTGCTGTCGCCCATAGGAAAAAAGTCAAATGCAGAGTTTATTTTTTGCGTAACGGCTCGCAAACGAGCAAGCGTATCGGTAGTATCCTGCTTGATTTGAGCAAGTTCACCGTCCGATAAAGCAAATTCTTTTTTGACGGTAACAGCCGAAGCAATCGTTTCTCGTCTATCGACCTCGATAGCGTTATACAACTCAAGCAGTTTTGAGTAATTGTACTCGCCGTTCACGGAAAGAACGCAAGATTTTTCGTCGTCCGTTACATGCCATCTATTTGGAGCAAATCCAAAGTACACGGCACTATATTTATCTTCTGTTTGGAGTATGTTTTCGCTCATTGCTAAGACCTCCGTTTTAGAAAATGAGAATTTTCGAATAATTAGCAAATCTATATCACTACAAAGAACATTATACAAAAGTGTTGCCTTCGTGTCAATACACGGCTATAATAAATTTGAAAATCAAGATTGTGCGGTATTTAATTTTCTAAAATTGAATGACCGTCCGAATGGGATATGACTTTGCGATGATACGAGCAAGGCAACGCCGCTTGGCAGGGGCAGGGATAACAAAAACGACATTCGGGCAGAACGGCGAAAAGGCAACAGAAAGAGTCCTCCTTTCGACTGTTGCCTCTTACATAGCTGTACAGACTGTGCAGCTTTTTTCTCACAAAGGAGGTTAAGAAGATGAGAAAAACAGAATTGAAAGAGCTTTACAAGATGATGTTCCCGGACTATCCGGACATTGTTACAGTAGCTCAGCTTCAACAAATGCTCGGTGTAAGCCGACACTTGGCATACGACTTGATTAACAACGGATATATCTCCGGCGTTAAAATCGGAAACGCTTTTAAGATTCCGAAGGTCAATGTCATCAATTATGTTATGGAAGAAGGTGTGAAGAATGCAAGTTGAAAAGCTGAAAACAATCGATGCGGACACGCTGCTGTCAACGCCGATGAGAAAAACCTTATTTGTGGTGAACGGCTTGATACCGCAAGGACTAAGTGTGCTTTCGGGTTCAAGTAAAATCGGTAAGAGCTGGCTGATGCTTTGGCTCGGTACTCAAGTGGCGAGAGGACAGCCTGTGTGGGAATTTGAAACCCACAAGAGCGATGTACTTTATCTCTGTTTGGAGGATACTTACGCAAGAATACAAAGCCGCCTGTATCAAATCACCGATGAAGCGCCGCCTGAACTTCGCATTGCCACAACGAGTTTTCAAATCGGCACCGGTTTGGAACAGCAAATCGAACAGTATCTTTCCGACTTTCCGAAAACAAAGCTTGTCATTATCGACACCTTTCAAAAGGTTCGAGATTCAAAAAGCACCGGCGGAAAAAACGGAATGTATGCAGGCGACTACGACGATGTATCGGCGCTGAAAAATATTTCGGACAAGTACGGCATTGCTGTTGTGGTTGTTCACCATGTTAGGAAGCTGAAAGATGTCAGCGACCCATTCAACGAGGTGTCAGGTTCAACCGGTATCACAGGTGCGGCAGATACGAATTTTGTTTTGAAGCGCAGCCGTGCCAACGAAACAGGAACGCTGCTTGCCACAGGTCGAGATATTGCATATCAGGAGCTGACCTTGAAGTTTGACAACCGCAGTCACTTATGGGAGTTGGTCGAGCGAAAGGATATGGAGGAGATTCACCGTGAAGAAATTCCGAAGTTTGTTTTCCGGCTGGTTGATTTTATATCGGAACATAAAGAGTGGCAAGGTACGGCAACGGAACTTATAACGCAGGTGAACGAAACCGAGGTTACGCCAAATGTCGTGACCAAAATGCTTGCCCGATTTTCTTCGGAAGTTTTACAGCCGCAATGCATCGAGTACAAAACAAAACGCACAGGCACAAGCCGACTGATTTACTTAAAAAAGAATGACGGCAATGACGGTGATGACAATAAATCCGCTATATAGGAAAAAGTCGTCACAGCCGTCACTATCGTCACTTTTTGAGAAAGTGGATATATGTCTATACAGGTAATGCCAATCCGTAAGGATAGCGAGCATAGGTTTTGTGTTGCCTTTGAAACCCACAAAACCGGCGGCAAATTGCCAAAAGGGACTTGTCGCCCCTGTAACCCCGATTTTTAGGAGAAAGGAATGAAAAAATATGAGACAAAGAACAACCGCAATCAATATCCGAGTGACTGAGGGAGAGAAAAGAAAAATGGAAACTGCCGCTAAAAAATGCGGACTTTCGCTCTCTGCTTACCTTAGAAAACTTGGTCTTGGCAAAGAAGTTCAGGCAACCTTGCCACAGGAATTTTACGAAGCTTACCGAGGTTTAACTGCGCTTCGTGACAACTTCAAGTCGCTGCCCGACGACAGAATCAGCGCCGGATTTGATTATGTCGTAAGCAAATTATTGAAGGCTTACCACACAATCGGTGAGCCGGAAAGCGCAAGTGATTCGCCGTGGCAGTAACAAAAATATGGGCTATAACCGACAGTGTCAGCCGTGTTTTGAGCTATGCTGCGAACCCGGACAAGACGATTTACAGCGATATTTGCAAGGCACTTCACTACGCAAGCGACGAGAGAAAAACTGTAATCGGTGAAGAAAAAGCAATGTATGTGACAGGCGTAAACTGCACCGCAGAAACAGCTTTTGCCGAGATGAAGGCGGTACAAGAACGCTTTGACAAGACGGTCGGTAATGTGGCTTATCACGCATATCAGAGTTTTAAGACAGGCGAAGTTACACCGCAGCTTGCCCACAAACTCGGCGTTGAACTTGCCAAAAGAATGTGGGGCGATCAGTACCAAGTGCTGGTCGCTACGCACTTTAACACCGGCACATATCACAACCATTTGGTCATCAATTCGGTGAATATGTGGAACGGTAAGAAGTTTAACTGCAACGAGGGAGCATACTGGAAACTGCGTAGTATTTCCGATGAGCTTTGCAAAGAAAACGGCCTGACAGTCATTAAAAATCCCAAAGGAAAGACACCCCGCAAGCTGTACTTTGCAGAAAAGAACGACGAGCCTACCCGATACAATTTAATGCGTGAGGCGATAGATAAAGCACTTACGATGAGTACAAATCCCAAAGCTTTCACCTATGTTATGAAACAGCTCGGATATGTAATCGACCTAAACCCATATCATAAATACGCCACCATTCGCTCTGTCAACAACAAAAAAGCAACTCGTTTGTACCGCATAGGAGAAGCCTATGACCGTGACGCAATCTATGACCAAATGAGAGATACTCTGCAAAACAACTCTCGGGAAGCTTACCGCTTATACTATGAGTTTACCGAAAAAAAGAGCTTCGGTGTAACAATTCAAAATGCTCATTTTGTTAAAGGTAACTTAAAAACCGCCAAAAAGATTACGGGACTTAAAGCATTGTATTTCAGATATTTGTATCTGCTGGGCGTGCTGCCGAAGAATAAAAAGCACAAGCCGCTATCGCCCGAAATGCGCGAAGCCTGCCGTTGGCTTGACCGCCACACTGTACAGGTGCAGCTCATTTGCGACAATAATCTAACCGATATTTCTTCTGTGGAAGTATTTATAAAAAACGCAGATTCGGAAATAAAACTCATATCGGATTACCGCAAAATGCTCTACCGAGATATTGATTCTTGCCACGATCCCGACGAAAAAGCAAAGCTTGTTGCCAAGCGAGATGACTGCACAAAGGCTCTGGCTCAACTACGAAAGGACAAGAAAACAGCGGCAAGAATTATAGATGATAACCCCAAAATCAAAGAAAATATTCTCATTGAGGAGAATATGCGCAGCCGACATTTCGGATTTAATAAATCAAGAAAGAGAGGATACGAACGATGACAAAACGAAAATCAGATTTTACTTTACCGACTCTGGACGACCTGTTTACAACGCAGGCTGAGCGTGACGACGCAAAGCTTGAGCGTGTAAAGAACATACCGCTTGACGAGCTTCATCCTTTTAAGAATCACCCCTTTAAGATATTGAACAACGAAGAAATGGAGCGAATGATTGAGAGTATACGCAAGGTCGGAACGATAACTCCGGCGCTTGCCAGACCTCTGCCCGACGGCGGATATGAGCTTATTTCGGGGCACAGAAGGCTTGCGGCGTGTCAGGTACTCGGATTTGAAACCATGCCGGTTATCGTCCGTGAAATGTCAGATGATGAAGCAATAATCGCAATGGTGGACGCAAATCTGCAAAGAGAAACAATACTGCCAAGCGAAAAAGCCTTTGCGTATAAGATGAAGCTGGAAGCGATAAAACATCAGGGTGTTACTTCTCGCCAAGTTGGCGAGAAGTTGTTGAGTGTAACACAAGTGAGCAAAGACAGCGATGATAGTGAGCGACAAATCCAACGCTATATCCGCTTAACTTACTTAATTCCCGAACTGCTTTCAATGGTAGATGATAATAAAATCGCTTTCAACCCTGCGGTAGAAATCTCCTACCTTGACCGTGATGAACAGCTCACTTTGCTTGACGCAATCAATATGAATGACTGCACGCCGTCACACGCACAGAGTATCAGGCTGAAGAAAATGTCACAGGACGGCTTGCTTACCGCCGACGCTATTTACGCTATTTTGTCGGAAGAAAAACCAAATCAAAAGGAACAAATCAAGCTGCCTCGTGATGAGCTTCGCAAATACTTTCCGCAAAATTACAGCGATGAGCAAATCAAGCGAGATATTCTGAAAGGATTGGAGCTTTTGAAACGCCAACGAGAGCGCAACAGAGACGCCCGTTAATTCGAACCAAAGTGTACAGCGAGTGACTTTTGCAGAATGGAAAGAACTATGCCGGCAAGCTATAATAGGCTTGTCGGTGTAGGTCTTTCCTGTGATGTACAATGAAAGGAGTTAAAAACAATGGTATCAGGACACCTACAAGTTAAAAAAGGTTTTTATTATGTAGTGCTGAGCTACTATAACAACAACGGAAAACGCCGTGTGAAATACTTTTCCACGGGACTGCCCGAAAAGGGCAACAAGCGCAAAGCCGAAGCCGAGCTTGTGCGAATCAGAAGTGAATTTGTACCGCCGCAGGAAGTCGGCGAGCTTGCTTCCGATATGCCGTTTGCAGACTATCTGCTCGAATGGTTGGAAATCGTCAAGGTGCGTGTTAAGGCGACCACATTCAGCTCTTACGAACAAATGGTGAAATCGGTGATTGAGCCGTATTTTCGTAAGAAGGCGTTAACGCTTCAGGGATTGGAGGCAAGACACATTCAGCAATTCTATTCCGAAAAGCTGAAAACGGTCAAGCCAAACTCGGTTATTCACTATCACGCCGTTATTCATCAGGCGCTGAAATACGCAATGAAAACCGACCTTGTTACGCAGAATGTGGCAATGAAAGTTGATCGCCCGAAAAAGAATGATTATCAGCCTGTATTCCTTGATGCGGAAGAACTGCAACACTTATTTGAAGTAGTCAAAGGGACAAAGCTGGAACTTCCTGTTTTGGTCGCCGCTTTCTACGGCTTGCGTCGTGGCGAGGTCTGCGGACTGAAATGGGACGCCATTGACTTTGAGCGTGGCACAATCACCATAAGGCACACGGTCACATCTTTGCAAGTGGACGGAAAAACAAAAATGTACGCACAGGACTCTGCAAAAACAAAATCCAGTATGCGTACACTTCCGCTTGTCGGCAGCTTTGCTGAGTATTTCAAAGAAGTAAAAGCGGCACAGGAAGTCAACAAAAAGGTCTGCGGCAACTGCTACAACTACGAATATGACGGTTATGTCTTTGTGGATGAGCTAGGAAATTTAATGCGACCGGATTATCTGACAAGCTATTTCCCGCAGTATATCCAAAAGCACGGCTGTAAAAGAATGCGTTTTCACGATTTAAGGCACAGTTGCGCAAGTCTGCTTCTTGCGAACGGCGTACCGCTGAAACAAATTCAGGAATGGCTGGGACACAGTGATTTTTCCACAACCGCTAACATCTATGCTCACCTTGACTACACTTCAAAGTTGTCCTCGGCAAAGGCAATGGCCAGCGGAATGGCACTTCCCGAATCGGTGAATTTCGGCAGTAAGTGGACCGAAATTTCAGATGATGGCGGAAAGAACTGATTTTTACGGTTCGAATACGCCAAAATGCCCGAAATCGCCTTGTTCTTTCCAAAAAACGGCATGTTCTTTCCATAGTTTTGAGCCGATTTTGAGCAAACGGGCAAAAAAGAAAAGTCCGGCAAACCCGCTTGTTTACCGGACTTTTTGGCGGAGAGTTAGGGATTCGAACCCTAGGTTCCTTTTGGGAACACAGCATTTCGAGTGCTGCACCTTCGACCACTCGGACAACTCTCCGTGTATGTGATTCCGCATTTCTTCCAAAAACTTTTGGAAAGAACTGACGGAAAGAACAACAAAATATTCAATTTTCGAACCGGAGAAAACCCTGTATTTATGGGCTTTTTTAGCGGAGCAAACAGCCAACTCTACAAAAAAATTCGAGTCAGCTCCGTTATGACCACTTCGATGCCTCTCCAAATTATTCAAAACACTATAATATTATATCTTTAAGAAATAAGAATGTCAAGAAAAATCTTTAGAAACCAAATTTGTGGATGTAAAATTATATTTGCATTTTATAAGCATAAATAGTGTGATAATTAAAACTATTAAAATAAATTCTCAAACAGCCAATAACTACTGATTTTTTCAAGAACATCAATCAAATTCGCAAATATCACAGATAAAATAGATCCGTTTTTCACAGACTTATTCATACATAAACTACCTTTGATTTATAATGCTTAAAAAAACATCAGACGCTGTATAAACAGAATTACTATTTATACAGCGTCTTTTTAGATTTTTATTTATGGATTATTTAAGCTTATCAAGCTCACTTTCTCTATGTTCCATACTTTCGATACGCTTCTGACCTTCATCAGCCAAATTTCTGAATTGCTCAATAGTTGTTTTCATCTGTGGCAAAGCCTTAGATTTATATTCAGTAACAGCATCAAGGGCATCAAATGTATCTGCAAAAGCACTTTTAAGTGTGTCAACAGAAATATTTGCCTCCATAGCCTGTTGCTGGATACTTGCTCCCTGGTCTTTAAGCATTTTTGCTGTTGCACCAATAATCTTGTTTGTTGCCTCATTTACAGCATTAACCTTCTCAAGAACAACCTTTTGATTATACAAAGCACTTGCAACTGTAACTGCTATTCTAAGGGCTGAAACTGTTACGCTCTCTGCTCTTTCAACCGCACGAATCAATTCTTTATTGTTGCGGCGAACAATTTCCATAGCTATGATGCCTTGCATATTGACAGCCTGCATCTGCTGTAAATCCATAACCTTTTGTCTTAACGGAAAGAGAACCTCTTCTTCAATGAATTTTATTCTCTCCTCATCAACATTTTGCACCTTAGCTTGTTCGATTGCAGAACTAATAGATTCGTCCATCTTCATTCCAAGGTCGATTTGCTGTGTAAGCTTTTGTGTTAAATCTCTCAAAGCAAGCTGCTCAATCTCAAGTGTTGTGTTATCGTTTTTGAGAGTTGCTTTACCCTTGCCAAGTGATTCGATTGTTTCTGCGATAATAGTATCAGCCTTTTCAAACTTTGCAAAATAATTACGAATAGGATTGAAAAGCTTTCCTAAAACACCCTTTTTAACAAAATCTATGCCTGATGGGTCGAGGTCCTTCATTTGAGTCTGGAGCTGTGCAAGACCATTCACAACCTCGCCATTCTCTCCGCCCATCTTGCTTAAATCTGAAAGACGAACACTTAGAAGTTCATTCTTTCTTGTTGACTTTTCAACAACATCATTGCCAAAGCTATCAACCGAAGAAACTATTTCTCTCCTACCCTCAAGAGAACCTAAATCAACTGTAAAAAGCGATTGTGTGTTGTTGTCAGCAATTTTTTCGAGCTTATCCTCTGTTTCTGGCTTTGGTGCAAGTTCTACCTTGACTTCCTCTTTGACTGCCTCTACATCAGGTAAATCCATTGAAAATCCCATTTTATATTCCTCCTTGTTATATTACATTTCTGAATTGAAAAGATTCTTGAGCTGATAGATAATATCATCACTATCTGCGTTGATTGTAGCTGCCTCGTTTATTTCAGAAATCTGATTAAGTGCAGCAATATTTGCATTATATCCGATTGAATATACAGGAACTTCATAATTACTAAGTACTGATGAAATGTCATTTAGAGAACAACCTGTATTCTGTTCACCATCACTCAAGAGGAAAAGCATTGGCTTAGCCTCTGGGTGGTCTTTCTTTGCTTTATTAAGCATATCAAGTGCAACTACAACTGCGTCGTATGTAGCGGTTTGACCGTTAGCCTCAAGACTCTGCACAGCACCTTTAAATAGAGCTTGCTGATTAAGGTCGAATTTTGCTATTGGAAGATTTACATAAACCTTGCTATTATATGAAATAAGTCCTACATAATTTTCTTTATTTATATACTGCATAGAATTTATAAGTGAGGTTTGAAGTGCATTGATAGATTCGCCTGCCATACTGCCAGAAGTATCTGCAATAAATACTGCTATAATCGGATTACCACTATTCTTATTTTTCTTATAAAGCTTTTGAGCACTTAAAAGCTTACTGCCGTCAATATCATTAGGAAGCTCTGATTTATAAGAATCATTCTGATTAAAACCATATTGCTTTGCAAGACTTTGAGATGCGTCATTAAGGCAATACTCACAGAACTTATCCAAAACAGATTCTTTATCAGCTGAAAGTGTTCCGATTGCATACATTGGGTTATCGTGTCTTGCACCAAATGGTGTGAAAACATAGTCATTTTTTAAAGTAGGGTCATTAACATAGAGCTGATATTCCAAAACAAAGGCATCAAGAGAGCCTGATTCAGCAGATTTTCTCATCTGTAAAGTGTTGTAAGAAACAAGCGGAACATTTTGCTGGAACTTCTTAAAGCCCTCAGTAGCTGTTTCACTTAAAAGGTTATCAGTATCATATGAATAAAGTGTACTTACAAGGAAATTAAAGCCTGTTGAGCTAACAATTGGGTTTGTATATCCCATTGCAATTTCGTTAGCTGCAGTAGCCTCTGTAATAACCTTCATATTTACAGAGCCATATTTTTTAATCATTTCATTATATTTACTCTTAGAGATAAGAATACCTGCAACATTGCCAACAAGCTTTTTCTCTTTAAGCTTAACATTGACATTCTTTGCCTCTATCATCTTGCCCCAAAATTCATTTGATGGCGTAATAGCATCTGGAACATATTTTCCTGATGTTATGTAATCTACGCCAAGACCTGATGTAACGGAACGGATTGAAACAGAAATAGTCTTGCCATTAATTTTATAATTTTCATTATTAAAATTCTTTGCGACTTCGTTTATCCAACCGTCAGTATCCTCGCCGGCTTTTTCTGGTGAAGCAAAAATCTCGATATTGATTTCGCCATTACCTGTTACTGTTAAAGGTGTTTTAGATATATCAGGAAGCTCCTCTTCCTCACTCAATATATCTTCATCACTTATAGATGCTTTTATAGGGTTTACATTTGTAACACTGATTCCGCCAAGCAGTTTGTTCATCTGATTTTCAGCTTGCTCGCTTGTTATTGTTTCTTGGCTTTTTCCTACATCTTTGGTCAGCATAATTCCACCGAAAACAAGACCAAAAACAACAACAGCAATACCTGCAAAAATTGCAATTTTTTTACCATTAGACAGATTAGTCATTTTTTACCTCCTGAAATTAGTTCTTATAATATTTTGTCTGGGAAATCAAATCATTGATTTCTTGAATTGCCGTAAGCTCTTCAAGACCAGCCTCATCAATATCATCAAGCTTAGAGATTTCGAGTAAAAGGCTATCAAGCTTCACTAAAATGCTTTCATTCATTTCCACAAGTCCCTTAACATAATCTATATGTTCATTATAGATTTTAAGCTGTGCACCAGTTGATTTAGAGGCAACTGTTATGCCATCAGAAGCAGGGGCGTTTTTAAGCTTATTTATAAGCTTGGTATAGTCCTTATAATCGAAAATTATCATTCGGTTAATCATCTTTTTAAGGTTATTATAGAAAAGAGCCTGTACAGAATCTATAACCGTTTGAAATTTCGTATAGGTCATTTCTTGTGGGGAGAAATACTGTGCAAGAATACTATCCAGAGCCTTGTCCTTATCCTGCAAACGATAAACTTGGTCTATTGCATTTGAAATTTCCTCATCAAAAACTTTTTTCTCTCGTCTTTCCTCTAAAGCACCTATGTAATCCTTATCATCAACAAGCTCAGCATTTTTAAATAGCTGTATAGATGGTTGTTTAAATAGTATTGTATAATTCCCATAGAAAAATGTTACTATACTCATCACTATAACAGTTACACCGAGAGCGGTAGTGAGTGCATCACCACTAAAATTCAGCCCTACAAAACCTGCTGAAAAGAGTATCACATTAAGTAAGGCTATTCCCAGATTCAAACAAAGAAGTTTGATTATCTGTTTTTTTGACATTTTATATCCTCCCAAAATAATAATGTTGTCACAAAGCAACAATCACATAATATCAAGTTAATTTTACTATTTTGTATAAAATTTGTCAATGAATATATAATAGCACTTTAATTTATTTTTTTCAATATATTTTAAAAATAAATATAATAAACCTATCAAAGCTATAAATTATATAATTCTGCCGTCGCTGATTTCTATTCTTTTATCTGCCATAGCTGCTATTGAATTATCATGTGTAATTATTACAACTGTTTTGCCTGAATTATGAAGCTCAGATAAAATTCTCATAATCTCATCACTTGAACCTGCGTCGAGATTTCCAGTTGGCTCGTCTGCAAGAATAAGCGGTGGTTCAGTGGCAATGGCTCTTGCGATTGCTACTCTCTGTTGCTGTCCTCCTGAAAGCTCAAAGGGGCGATGATTCATTCTTTCAGAAAGTCCAACCATTTCAAGTGCAGATACTGCCAAAGTATGGCGTTTTTTCTTTTCAGTTTTTCTATATATAAGAGGAAGCTCTACATTTTCAAGTGCCGTCATCGTTGGTACAAGATTAAAGCTTTGAAAAATAAACCCGATAACCTTATTTCTTATATATGAAAGTTTTCTCTCGCTTAACTTAGATACTTCCTCCCCATCGAGAAAATATTTTCCACTTGTTGGAACATCAAGACAGCCAAGAATATTCATTAGTGTTGATTTTCCTGAACCTGATTTGCCTATAATAGCTGTGAAATCTCCCCTATTTATATTAAGGCTTACATCTGAAAGAGCATAAACCTTTGCATATCCAGTATTATAAATCTTAAAAATATTTTTTATTTCAATAAGCTTCTGCATAAAACACCACTCCCAATAATAGTATTAACTTAGATTAGTCAAATATTTTCGTAAAAGCACTGACTAAAAATTTTTTCAAAAAATTTAAAATAGTTAGTATTTAATAGAAAAAAAGAGTATTCGAGAGTTTTTACATACATTTCAGTGTGTTTTTGACTTTATTTGACTTTGACTTTTTTTGACTATTGCCGTACAATACAATCACAAGGTCAAGGAAAGTCAAAGACAAGAGATAAAGTAAGAGGTGAGAATAAATGAGAATGAGTGACCTCGTTGCCAACTATATAATGCGTGCGCTTGATGAAAGCGATGGCAATGCAGAAATTCAGCGTAATGTTCTTGCTGGTGAGCTTGGTTGTGTACCAAGTCAGATAAACTATGTTATAACCTCCCGATTTACTCCTGAACAGGGATATATCGTAGAGAGCAAGCGTGGTGGCGGTGGCTACATCAGAATCACAAGAGTTACCACCGACAGACGCTCCGCTATTATGCACATAGTTAATTCCATTGGAGATAAGCTAAGTTCATCTTCCGCAGCGATTATGCTTAGGAATATGAAGGATAGCGGTATAATTTCCGCATATGATTCAGCATTGATGAGTGCGGCACTTTCCGATAAGGCTTATGGCGATACACCACCACAAAAACGTGATTCGCTCAGAGCCTCAATCTTCAAAAATTTGCTTATAACACATATGATAATAAATGAATAGGAGGAATCTTTATGTTATGTCAATCCTGTGGTCAAAACCAAGCAACTACTCACATCAAAACAATAATTAACGGTGAACTTGCAGAAGTAAATCTTTGCCGTGAATGTGCTCAGAAACTCGGATATAATTCTTTCTTCGGAAATTTCGGAATGGATTTCGATAAATTCTTAGGAAGTCTTATGGGTGGCAGTGAGAGCAGAACCTTAAAAAGCAGAAAACGCTGCAACTGCTGTGGCAGTACCTTTGAGGATATTGCAAAAAGTGGTAAGGTTGGTTGTGCAAACTGCTATGACATATTCTATGATGAGCTTCTTCCATCAATCCAAAGAATACACGGCAAGACAGTTCATATTGGCAAGCTTGCAAAATCTGCGGGCAGCGAGGTTAAAATGAAGAGTACACTCGCAAAGCTCAAGGAAGAACTTACAACCGCAATTAAAGAACAAGAATTTGAGAAAGCTGCAAAGCTCCGTGACCAAATCAAAGAGCTTGAAGCTAAAGGCTAAGAGAGGGGGATTTAATTATGGATAAGTGGTATAACAAAAGTGGTAATGAGGGCGATGTAGTCATAAGCACAAGAATTCGTTTCGCACGAAATCTTAAAGAATATCCTTTCCCCTGCCGACTTAATGATGAAACAAAATGCAAAGTCACCGCACTGGTAAAGGACGCTATTCTTAATGGCAATTCCGCTCTCGCAAGCAGATTTGAATACATTCAGATGCCTGAGCTTACTCAGGAAGAGGCTGTTTCTCTTGTAGAGCGTCACCTTGTAAGCCCTGAATTCATTTCAGACAGACAAGGCAGAGGACTTCTTCTTCTTGATGACGAAAGCGTCAGCGTTATGATTAACGAAGAAGACCATATCCGTATTCAGGTTATGCATCAAGGTCTTGACCTTACAGCTGCATATGATATTGCTGATAAGATTGATACTCTCCTTGATGAGCGTCTTAACTTTGCTTTCAACGATAAGCTTGGTTATCTTACCCAGTGTCCAACAAATCTCGGTACAGGTATGAGAGCATCTCTTATGCTCCATCTTCCAGGACTTCAACAGAGTAAGGCTATGAACAGAATAGCTTCAACTCTTTCAAAGCTTGGACTTGTCCTTCGTGGTATGTACGGCGAAGGCAGTGAACCAAAGGGAGCCTTGTATCAGCTTTCTAATCAGGTTACGCTCGGCATCTCTGAAGAACAAGCTATGAGCAATCTTAGAGATGTAGCACTTCAGCTTGTTGCACAGGAGCGTGAGGCAAGAAATAATCTAACTAAAAACATTGAGGTTATAGATGCTATCAGCCGTTCCTATGGTCTTTCAAGATATGCAAGGCTTATGTCTAACGAAGAATGTATGAAACTACTTTCTAACATTCGTTTCGGCATCGCAGCAGGAATTATCGACAAGCTCGATTTTGATATTATCAATAGGCTTATGATTGAAACACAGCCTGCAACACTTATGAAGAATGTCGGCAAAAAGCTTTCACCATCAGAGCGAGATAGAATCAGAGCCGATGTTGTCCGTTCCACAATGCTCAAGACGAACATTCCAAATAACAGAAGACTCGAGAACTAACAAATTCCGAGAAATTATTGATTAAGTTTATTGTATATTATAAATGGGAGGTATTGCTTTATGTATAAGTTTAATGGATTTACAGAAAAGGCAAACAGTGCAATCAATCTTGCAATCGAATCTGCACAGGACTTAGGCTTCACATACATCGGAAGTGAGCATATTTTGCTCGGACTTCTCAAAGTAAACGATGGTGTTGCTTATAATGCTCTTACAGAAGCAGGTGCATCTGCCGATAAGCTTGAAGAACTTATCAAATCTGAAATCGGTTTAGGCGAATACATTACACTTTCGCCTGATGATTTCACACCACGCACAAAGCGTATTATTCAGACATCTATTATGCAGGCATCAAGGCTCGGCAATAACTATGTTGGCACTGAGCATATCTTACTTGCAATACTTGCCGATACAGACAGCTATGCTGTAAGATTCCTTGGCGAAATGGGTGTCAGGGCTAATGATTTAATAGAAAATCTTCAAAACCTTCTTGGCAGCTCCGATGAGCAAGGAAATATTGCATCATCTGACAAAAAGCAATCAAAGGGTTCTGGTAACACCAAGACACTTGATAAGTATGGCAGAGATTTGACAGCTATTGCCGCACAGGGCGGTATTGACCCTGTCATCGGCAGAAAGGACGAGATTCAGCGTGTTATTCAGATTCTTTCTCGTAGAACCAAGAATAACCCTTGCTTAATCGGTGAACCTGGTGTCGGTAAAACAGCTGTTGCAGAAGGTCTTGCTTTGAAGATTGTTTCTGGTGATGTTCCTGAAACACTTAAAAATAAGCGTGTTATCGCTCTTGACCTTACTGGTATGATTGCTGGTACAAAGTATAGAGGCGATTTTGAGGACAGAATTAATAATGTCATCAGTGAGCTTAAAAAGGCTGGTAATGTAATCCTCTTTATTGATGAACTTCATACCATTATTGGTGCGGGTTCAGCAGAGGGTTCAGCAGATACTGCAAATATCTTAAAGCCATCTCTTGCAAGAGGTGATTTTCAGGTTATCGGTGCAACAACCATAAATGAATATAGAAAGTACATTGAAAAGGATAGTGCTTTGGAGCGTCGTTTCCAGCCTGTTATGGTCGGTGAACCTTCCGAAGAAGAAGCTATCGAAATCCTTAAAGGACTTCGTGACAGATATGAAGCTCACCACAAGGTAAAAATTACAGATGACGCAATAGAAGCCGCTGTAAAGCTTTCATCAAGATATATCGCAGACAGATTTCTTCCTGATAAGGCTATCGACCTTATAGATGAGGCTGCGTCTAAGGTTCGTCTAAAGAACTTTACTCCACCTGATGATGTCAAGGGACTTGAGGACGAGCTTTCACAACTCCAAAAGGAAAAGGAATCTGCTATTAATGAACAGAACTTTGAGCGTGCTGCACAAATTCGTGATAAAGAAAAGGCACTCAAGGATAAGATTGAAGATGCAAAGCGTAATTGGCGTGAGAAAAATGACCATACCAATGACGAAGTTACACCTGAAGATATAGCAGAAATCGTTTCTGGCTGGACAGGTATCCCTGTTGTACAGCTTACCGAGGAAGAAAGTGAGCGTTTGCTCAAGCTTGAATCAATCCTCCACGAAAGAATTATCGGTCAGGACGAGGCTGTTAAGGCTGTCGCAAAGGCTATTCGTAGAGGTCGTGTCGGCTTGAAAGACCCTAATCGTCCAATAGGCTCATTCATCTTCTTAGGTCCGACTGGTGTAGGTAAAACAGAGCTTTGCAAAACTCTCGCAGAAGCAATGTTCGGCGATGAAAATGCTATGATTCGTTTCGATATGTCAGAGTTTATGGAAAAGCATACGGTTTCTAAACTCATCGGTTCACCTCCAGGATATGTTGGTTACGATGAGGGTGGTCAGCTTACTGAAAGAGTAAGAAGAAAGCCATATTCAGTAATTCTCTTTGACGAGATAGAAAAGGCTCACCCTGATGTATTCAATATGCTCCTCCAGATTCTCGATGACGGTCGTCTGACAGACTCTCAAGGCAGAAAGGTTGACTTCCGTAACACTGTAATCATTATGACTTCTAATGTTGGTGCAAAGCTTATCACTAACGAGCAAAAGAGTCTTGGTTTCCTCAGTGATGGTCCAGATAAGCCAAAGTCCGAAAAAGAAACTGCAGAAGAAATCAAGGAAGCTGTTATGGGCGAGCTTAAAAACACCTTTAAGCCTGAATTCCTTAACAGAATTGATGATATAATCGTTTTCAACAGATTGAACGACGCTGACATCAAGAATATTGCTAAGCGTATGCTTAAGACTCTTACAAAAAGACTTGAAAATATGGAAATCGACATTACCTTTGCCGATAGCACTATTGATGAAATCTCTAAGGAAGGCTTTGACCCTGTTTATGGTGCAAGACCTCTCCGTCGTGCAATTCAGTCCAAGCTTGAAGATGATATTTCCGAAAAAATTCTTGATGGCTCTATTGCTAAGGGTGGCAAGTATATCTGCGAATTTGTAGATAATAAGTTCACCTTTACACCTAAATCAGAATAAGACTTACCTGCATTAGGGTAAAAGATTCCCCTGAATAAAATTCCCGACCAATGTGATTCGCTCCATTGGTCGGGAATTTTTATTCTTCGTCTTTTTTATCAATGTAATAAAGTTTCAGCATATTTGCGTCATGCCCAAGAGTAAGTACACTCCTTGTCTTTTCAATCAGAAGCTTTAAACCATATCCAAGCATAGCACCAATCGTATACATCATAATATCATCTAAGCATACCGAACCAGTATTCAGAACAAGCTGACAAAGCTCTAAAAATGCTCCACCAGCTATACCTATAAGAATTATCGGAACAAGCCTGATTTTAGATATGAATATCGGTAAGAAAAATCCTATCGGAATAAATAAAATGCAATGCCATAAAATATAGAAAATACCCGTAGTATGTTCTCCTGTTAAGCATTTGACTATCCGCATAAACGGCACGGCTACAACTTGTCTGTCACCGCTGAAATCACCATTAAATGGAAGTATATCCTTGCAAAAAACTATCATAACATAGATAATAAGCAAAGCCATACTACTCATAAACAAAAACTTTGAAAAACCATATCGCTTTTCTCTTGTATTCCACGAGGCAACTGCAAAAAGCTTTATGCTTGTAGTTATTGCAAAAGGCACAAACCATATCAGCACCCACGAAATCATGTCATAAAGTGTAAGTTCTTCGCCAAGTGGCTTTGAATTTCCGTTCATAGCTGAGGCTATGCTTTCAAATACAAATCGTATCGCTAAAAGACTTGTTGCCGTTATAAGTGCAACTCCCATAACCTCATATTTTTTTACAATCAAAAGTAAAACAACAGTAATTGTAACAGAAACAGAAAGAACATATAATAACCAAAATTGCTGTTCGCATTGAACCTTAGCTTCTGTTGGAAGCAAAAAGAGCATAAGCCCTGCGGCTAATGCAAGGAAAAAATGCCCTATTGGCAATTTCTTCCCTTTTAAAAAATTCATAGCCTGCTCCTTTCACTATCAAGATAATCCTGTAAAATAATAACTGCCGCAACGCTGTCAACAACAGCCTTACGCTTTTTTCCTCTTGTATTTGTTTCGTTTAAGTATCTGTGAGCAGTCATAGTCGTGCCACGCTCATCTTGCATAATAAGCTCTAAGCCTGTTTTTTGCTTTAAAAGCTCACCAAAGCTTCTTGCATTCTTAGCACTATCACCCTCAGAACCGTCCATATTCTTAGGGAGTCCGAGGACAATTCTTTCTGCTTTGAGTTCCTTTGCTTTTTCTGCTATCTTATCTGCAAGCACTTCAGGATTTCTTTCCGTAATCACGCCAACAGGTGATGCAAGAAATCCGCTCTTATCACACACAGCTAAGCCCGTTCTGACTTTTCCTAAATCAACAGACATTATAATCATAACAATATTTCCTTTGAATATATTTTCTAAAACGAGCTATAACTGTTCTGCAAGCTCGGTTAATTATTGTATATCTTTGAGATGCTCTGTATCATTTTCAGATACAACCTCAACCCAGCCATCATCAGCAACAATAGTGCTTATCGCACAATTTGTTCCCCAAGGCACTGTTTTAAGCTCATCAATATGCTTTCCATAGGCATTGCAAAGCATATTTCTTATAGCACAGCCGTGTGATACAACGCATACGCATTTGCCCTCATTGTTATCAATAAGCTTTCTCAACATTCTGCCAGCACGCTGATAAACGCTTTCCATTCCCTCGCTTTTTTCAGGATTAAAGCGTTCTGGGTGATTATCCCAGTTATCGCTCTGTTCAGGGAAAAGTCTTACAATATCCTTTATATACATTCCATCCCAGATTCCTGCGTTTATTTCCATAAGGTCATCATCAAGAATGATTTTATCCTCAGGAATATTATGGCTCTCCGCAATGCTCTTAGCTGTGACAAACGCACGCTTCAATGGACTTGAGTAAACAACATCTATTGGCTCATCTTTGAGCTTATTTACAGTAGCCTCAATCTGTCTTTTACCCTTTTCGGTAATCTCTGTATTTATTCTTCCCTGAAAAAATCTCTTTTCATTTCCCTCCGCCTGACAATGGCGGACTAAAATTATCTTTGTCATTACTATTCTCCCCTATGCCAATAACTATATAAGTCATCAACTCAGCCTGTTATAACAGTACCCGTAAGCTCTGTTACAGACTTCATACCATTTCTATCGAGATAATCATTCAAGCCTTGTCTGATTTTTACTGGAGAATATGGGTCTGTGAAAAGTGCTGTACCGATTTGAAGTGCATCTGCACCTGCCATAAGCATTTCAACGGCATCTTTCCAAGTAGTAATACCGCCCATTCCTATGATAGGAATATCAACAGCATTAGCAACCTGCCACACCATTCTTACTGCAACAGGAAATACCGCCGGACCTGACATACCGCCTGTAATATTTCTTATAATTGGTCTGCGTGTATTTATATCAATTCTCATACCTGTTAGAGTATTTATAAGTGAAAGTGCATCTGCACCCTCTGCCTCTGCTGCTTTTGCAATAGAAGCTATATCAGAAACATTTGGTGAAAGCTTAACTATAAGTGGCTTTTTGCAATATTTGCGGACAGCCTTTGTAATAGCTCCAACAGATTCGCAAGAAGTACCGAACTGAACTCCGCCCTCTTTAACATTTGGGCAAGAAATATTCAGTTCAATCATATCAATATCAGTATCAGAAAGTCGTTCAGCCATTTTGCAGTAATCTTCTTGAGTGCTTCCTGCAATATTTGCAATTATAACTGTATTTTGTTCACGAAGCCAAGGCAAGTCATTTTCTATAAAATGCTCTACACCAGGATTTTGAAGTCCAACTGCATTAAGCATACCTGATGGAGTTTCTGCTATTCTTGGCGGGGGATTTCCTAAACGCTCCTTGAGAGTAATTCCCTTGCAAGAGATTCCACCCAACTCCTCAAGTGGATAGAACTCGCTGTATTCATGACCGAAACCAATAGTTCCTGAAGCTGCTATAATCGGATTTTTAAATTCTACACCTGCAATATTTACGCTTAAATCTGCCATCAGAATACAACCTCCTCTGCATTAAATACTGGACCATTTTTGCAAACATGCTTATAGCCCTGTGTGCCGTCTTCTCTATTAACAAGTACAGCACAACCCAAGCAAGCACCAACGCCACAAGCCATTCTTTCCTCTAAAGAAATCTGACAAGGCACACCAGCCTGACTAGCAATTTCTGCAACACCTCTGAGCATAACCATTGGTCCACAAGCACAAACCATATCAGCATTGCCGATAACATCTTTCAGAGCCTCTGTAACAAAACCCTGTCTACCTGCCGAGCCATTATCTGTCATAAGAATATGCTCACCGATTGATTTAAAATCTTTCTCAAGTATAACAGCACTCTTATCTCTAAAACCTGTGATAGTAACTGCATTTTTGCTCTGCTTTGCAGCATAAAGCATAGGAGGCACACCAATACCTCCTCCAATAAACACTGTCCTTTTGTCTGGCTCTATCTTAAAACCATTTCCTAAAGGAGCAATCACATCGACTTCTCCGCCAACCTCTGTCTGCGAAAGTATATCAGTACCCTCTCCACGAACTTCAAATACAAGGCGAAACTCTGAACCGTTTATATCACAAATTGAAATCGGACGGCGGAGAGTTTTTCCTGGCACACGGATATGGACAAATTGTCCAGGCTTAGCAATTTCTGCAAGCTCTTTATTTGAAATTCTAAAATCAAAAATTGTGTCAGTCAACTGAGTTTTCTTAACCAGCGGACATGGACGGGCATCGTATTTCATCAAATTCAATCCTTTCGGTATGATATAAATTGATTATAGCATATTTTTCCGTTTGAGGAAACATCTTTTTGAAATTCTGATAAAATTTAAAGGATTTTGATTTCTGCAAGTAATAATTAAAATTTCTGCTATATAAACTATCCTTTTTATAAATTTTCCTTTTCAGCTATTGAAGATTTACTGATAAAATGGTAAAATAAATTCATATGTCAATATCACGCACAATGAAAGGAAGCGTTGAAATGAAAAATACTGAAAAGACTATGGACAAAATTGTAGCTCTCTGTAAAAACAGAGGTTTTGTTTACCCAGGTTCTGAAATCTATGGCGGTCTTGCTAATACTTGGGATTATGGCCCTCTCGGCAGAGAACTTAAGGATAACATTAAATCTGCTTGGCATAAGAAATTTGTTCAGGAAAACAAATATAATGTAGCACTTGATTCTGCTATCCTTATGAACCCACAAACATGGGTTGCATCGGGTCATCTCGGCGGTTTCTCAGACCCTCTTATGGATTGTCGTGAGTGCAAAACTCGTCACAGAGCAGATAATCTCATCGAAGACTTTGACGGCACTAATGTTGCAGGCTGGTCCAATGAAGAAATGATGAACTACATCAAAGAAAAGCAAATTCCATGCCCACTTTGTGGCAAGCATAACTTCACAGATATTCGCCAATTCAATCTTATGTTCAAGACTTTTCAGGGCGTTACTGAGGATAGCAAGAACGAAATCTATCTTCGTCCTGAAACGGCACAGGGTATCTTCGTAAACTTTGCTAATATTCAGCGTACAAGCCGTAAAAAAGTTCCTTTCGGTGTTGCTCAGATTGGTAAATCTTTCAGAAACGAAATTACTCCAGGTAACTTCATTTTCCGAGTAAGAGAGTTTGAGCAAATGGAGCTTGAATTCTTCTGCAAGCCTGGTACTGACCTTGAATGGTTCGATTACTGGAGAGGCTTCTGCCGTGATTGGCTCTATTCCCTCAATATCAAAGAGGAAAATCTCAGACTTCGTGACCACTCCAAAGAAGAGCTTTGCTTCTATTCTAAGGCTACAACAGACTTTGAATACCTCTTCCCATTCGGCTGGGGCGAACTTTGGGGCGTTGCTGACAGAACAGATTACGACCTTACTCAGCATCAAAATACTTCAGGCAAGAGCCTTGAATATTTCGACCCAACAGACAACTCTCGTTATATTCCTTATGTTATTGAGCCTTCACTCGGTGTTGAAAGACTTTTCCTCGCACTTATGACAGAGGCTTATGATGAGGAAGTTATTGACGAAAAGGATACTCGTGTTGTATTAAGACTTCACCCAACACTTGCACCATTCAAGGCTGCTGTTCTTCCACTTTCTAAAAAGCTTAATGACAAGGCTGAGGCAGTATTTGAAACACTTCAAAAGCACTTTATGGTTGAATATGATGACGCAGGTTCTATCGGTAAGCGTTATCGCCGTCAGGACGAAATTGGCACACCTTTCTGCATCACATATGACTTTGAATCTGTTGATGATGGCTGTGTAACTGTTCGTGACAGAGATACTATGACACAAGAAAGAATTTCTATTGACAAGCTTGTTGATTATATAAACGAAAAGATTTCATTCTAAAAAATCTTTAACTAATAAATCTGTGTATACAGAATAAAATAGACCTTGTGAGTTAATCTTGCCCACAAGGTCTTATTTATTTTAAAATTGAAAACACAATATTTTATGATATTTAATTTTTATTTTTTAGCTCTCGGTTTTGAAATCAATGCTGCTAAATATCCAAAGAAAATTGCTGCGGCAATTCCAGCGGCACATGAACTTATACCACCTGTTAATGTACCAAGCCAACCATCTTCCTCTACGGCAGTTTCTACCCCTTTTGCAAGTGTATATCCAAAACCAGAAAGCGGAACAGTAGCTCCTGAGCTTGCAAAATCGACTATTGGCTCATAGATTCCGATTGCTGTAAGAAAAACACCTGCTACAACAAAAGTTACAAGTATTCTTGCAGGTGTAAGCTTAGTTTTATCTATCAATATTTGTGCTATAACGCATATTAGTCCTCCGACCATAAAAACCCTAATAAATTCCCAAAGTATATCCATATGCTTTTGCTCCTTTTTTCTGTATAAATTTATATTTCACTGTTTTTAGAAAACTATTCATATATTTAAAAGAAAATGTTTATGTTTTAGTGTGAAATATAGATTTTCAGAACCTGATGTGTTATAATTTTTATATAATTGATTCAACGGAGGATTTTATAATGAATATAACCTTGCTTGGCTGTGGAAGATGGGGTTCTTTCATAGGTTGGTATCTCGATAAAATTGGTCATAAAGTTAAGATATGGGGTCTTGCAGACGCTCCACAATTTATAGAATTAAAAACAACAAGAAAAAATAATATGCTTAGCTTTCGTGAATCTATTGAATTTACAGATAACCTTGAAGAAGCTATTGCTTCTGCGGAGGTTATGATTATTTCAATAAGCTCTCAAGCTTTGCGTTCATTTATGGAAAGACTTTCTAAATTAGATTTAAAAGGTAAAACTATAGTTCTTTGTATGAAAGGAATAGAAGTTGCTACTGGAAAGCGTCTTACTGAGATTGTTTCAGAATTTATAACAAATGAAACAAAGCTTGCCATTTGGGTTGGTCCCGGACACCCTCAGGATTTTAGCAATGGTATTCCTAACTGTATGGTTATTGACTCAAATGATGATGAGGTTAAGAATTTTCTTATTGATGAATTTTCAAGTGAGCTTATTCGTTTTTATGTTGGTAAAGACCTAATCGGAAGCGAGATAGGCGCAGCGTCTAAAAATACTATTGGTATAGCGGCAGGTATGCTTGATGGTATGCACTTGTCATCTCTAAAGGGAGCTTTAATGTCAAGAGGTACAAGAGAAATCGCAAGACTTATCAAGGCAATGGGCGGAAATGAGCTTTCTGCCTATGGTTTATGTCATCTTGGAGATTATGAAGCTACACTTTTTTCACCATATAGTCATAATCGCCGTTATGGTGAAATGCTTGTAAAGGGCGAAAAATTCGCACAACTTGCTGAAGGTGTAGATACAACAAAGGCACTTGTATTTCTCGGTGAAAAATATAATGTAGACTTACCTATATGCAAGGCTGTTAATAAAGCTATTCTTGGTGAATATACTCCTAAGGAATGTTTAGATGAACTATTTTTGAGAAGTAGAAAGCCTGAATTTTATTAATAGAATTTTAAAAACTTATTATATAAATAGTTAAACAAGCTATGGCAAATTTAAGCGAACTTCTGTTGTCTTTAAATTTATTGTCAAGTTCGTCTTTATAATATTTGTTATGGATAATCTCCGACCATTCTTTTGAGTCATAATTTGCTATTGTAGGCTTATATTTTTATAAAATGGCATAAAGCTTACAATCTAAAAATAGCTTATATATGCGGTTTTTCGACATTTTATAAAAAGTAACCAAAAGCTATATTTTATACTATTTTTATAAATTCGTAATGAGCAAGGTCACGGGTTCGAGTCCTGTCACAAGCTCTAAATTTTCCCTTGAACACTGCGTTCGAGGGGTTTTTTGTTATTATAGATGAAAAATAAAAGCTCCAACTGCATTTTGAACTGCCCCAAATTGTGCAGACAGTATAAAAAGACCCTACTCGATGTAGCAGAAGCATAGCTATAAGATTGACCTCTGTCACCTTCGCCCGAGGATTGTCCATCAACATACTCTTTTACACTTCCGCTGCCAATGTAATCAACGATGCCGTCGGCACTCTCAATAGGAGAGTTTGGATGAGAAATCTTCTCAAAAGTGTAATCACCATTAGTATAAGTATATACTTTGGGTTAAGTTCGTTTGCCGCAAACGCTGGCGATACAGTTTGTACAAGTATTGTTGCACAAATAGCAGTGCTTAGTAATGTTGAGAGAATCCTTTTAGAGCCACTTTTAAACATTTTATCAATCCTTTCTTAAATGATATTTTCTAATACTATCAGCACAATATAATATATTGTCAATATATTCCTAAAGCTGTTATTTTTGTACAATTTTTTCTATGTGTATAAAAAATTTTAATATTAAGGTCATCTATAAGATAATTTTATATATTTATTTTACCAAAATAAAAAATTCTCAGCAAATTTCCGAGAATTTCACGCTGAGAATTTTTACCAATTATTTACTGAAATTTTGCTGTTTTAGAATTAAGCTCATCTATATCAGGCATTTCAACACCTTCAGATGTTACATTATAATCCTCTTTAAGCTTTAATATTCGTCTTACTGATTCATCTATTCTTTCCTCTGTAATAGCACCATTTTCAACAGCTTCTTTTATGGCTTTAACTGCCTGTTTTACATTATCTTCCCCAAAACATATTGAAAGAATATCACAGCCAGCATTTATCGATAAAACCGCCGCATCGCCAAAAGAATAGCTTTCACTTATTGCTCCCATAGTAAGGTCATCAGTTATTACAACTCCTTCAAAACCCATTTCGTCACGAAGTAAATCTGTAATAATATTCTTTGACATACTTGCAGGATAATTTTCATCTAATTCTGTACATAATATGTGTGCTGCCATTATCATAGGAACACCATTCTCTATAGCACTCTTAAATGGCAAAAGCTCACTTTGCCAAAGCTCTTCTTTTGTCTTCGTAACAAGCGGAAGTCCATAGTGTGAATCTGTTTCAGTATCACCATGTCCAGGAAAATGCTTTGCAACTGGAATCGCTCCTGTTGCTTTTAAACCGAGCATATCTGCAATACCATATTTGCATACATCATCAGAAGTTTTTCCGTATGCTCTATTTCCGATAACTGTATTATCTGGATTGCTCCATATATCAAGTACTGGCGAAAAACCTGTATGAAGACCAAACGATGTAATCTGTGTTCCTATCTGATAACCTGCATTATAGCAATATTCAGTATCCTCCGAGCCTGCAATAGTCAATGCTGACGGCATACTCAAAACATCATCTGGTAATCTTGTAACAAGACCGCCTTCCTCGTCCATACCTATTATATACGGTATATCTCCTGCGGTTGATTTTATAGAATTAGTAAGATTAACAAGCTGTTCTGCATTTGTGATATTCTTGCCAAAAAGAATAACTGTTCCAAACTTATATTCCTCGGCAAACTCTTTGAAATCATCATCAACTTCTGTTCCATCTATACCAACCATTAACATTTGTCCTATTTTTTCATCAAGAGTCATTTTAGAAATTTCCTCGGAAATTTCATCAGTTTCTTCATTCGAGCTTTCAACTAAAGAGCTTTCTTGTTTTGAAATAAGGCTTTCTTCAGCTTTTGAGCTTTGAGAACTTTCAATAGAAGTATTATCTAAAGAACTTTCTTTTGAAGGCTCAACATTTTTAGTGTCATTCCCAGAGCAAGCAGAAAATGCACTCAATAAAATCATTACAGCCAATAAGGCTGATATTGTTTTTAATTTTTTCATTTTTAAATTCTCCTAATTTTTAATAATTTAAAGCTTATTGAATCGATTAAAAAAATTACCAATGAACTACCGAAAAGAGAGTAAAGAAAGTCAAGGGCATTGCCCTTAAAACCTGCGAGCCTTTAAAAAGGCTCGAGCGAAACTTTTATCTGTCTTGGGTACAGCGGCTCGCCGCTTAAGGGCGTTGCCCTTAAAACCTACGAGCCTTTAAAAAGGCTTGAGCGAAACTTTTAATTGTCTTGGATAAGTTCATCAACTAATCGGTAGTTCATTGGAAAATTCATTATCCGCGATAAAAAACTTCCCTTACCCACTACGAGCGAGACTTGTCGAGCGATTCCGCGTCTTGGGTGCGGCGGCTCGCCGCTTAAGGGCGTTGCC